>QXGG01245337.1_pt1 | contig 139375 bp, 123 predicted proteins | sample 1982491 | NCBI WGS metagenome assembly QXGG01 (sample SAMN09924614, study PRJNA488089) | Wastewater metagenome, whole genome shotgun sequencing project. | isolation source: South African research farm wastewater | place: South Africa: Irene, Agricultural Research Council, Animal Production...
AGATGCTGCCCACCGAGGCCTCCACCGCCTTGTCCAGGTCCGGGCAGTCGGCGAACACGATGTTGGGCGACTTGCCGCCCAGCTCGGTCCAGGCGCGCTTGAGGTTGCTCTGCCCGGCCATCACGTGGATCTGCTTGCCCACGCGGGTGCTCCCGGTGAAGGCGATGCAGTCCACGTCCATGTGCAGCGCCAGCGGCGAACCGGCCTCAGGGCCGTAGCCGGTCACCACGTTGAACACGCCCGCAGGGATGCCGGCTTCCAGCGCCAGCTCGGCCAGCTTGAGCGCGGTCAGAGGGCTTTTCTCGGACGGCTTGAGCACCACCGAGTTGCCCGCGGCCAGGGCCGGCGCGATCTTCCAGGCCGCCATGATCATCGGGTAGTTCCAGGGCACGATCACGCCGACCACGCCCACCGGTTCGCGGGTGATCAGGGCCAGCGCCGTGTCGGGCGTGGGCGCGATCTCGTCGTAGACCTTGTCCACCGCCTCGCCGTACCAGCGGATGCAGTTGGCCGCGCTGTTCACGTCCACGCCCTTGGCGTACTTCACCGGCTTGCCCATGTCGAGCGACTCGGTGAGCGCCAGCAGGTCGCCGTTGGCCTGGATCAGCTCGGCGAACCTGATCATCACGCGCTTGCGCTGCGCGGGCGCCTTGCCGGCCCAGCGGCGGTCTTCAAAAGCGGCGCGGGCGGCGGCCACGGCGGCGTCGATGTCGGCCTGGCCGCAGCGGGCCACCTGGGTCAGCACGCGGCCGTCGACCGGCGAGATGCAGTCGAACAGCTGGCCGTCGCGGGCGGCGACGCGTTCACCGTTGATGAGCGCGCGGCCGTCGAAGGAAGGGATGGTGGTGTCGGACATGGGCACGGGTCTCCACATTGAATTGGCACCATGCTAAGACAACATCCCGTGAAATGTTGCGTCCACTTCCAGCGCCCGGAAGGGCCGAGTGGACTCAGCGGTGGCGCGTGGGAAGCCCGTTCACTGCGCCGCGTCCCGCTCGAACCGCCGCCGCAACCAGGTGCGCCGCTCGTAGTCGCTCTGCACCACCGGCACCCCGTACAGCGCATGGCAACCGTAGGCCCGCAGGTCGTCGCGGTGCGGCAGCACCACATACGGCTCGCCGCTGCGGCGCCAGTCCTGCGCCAGCCGCTTGCAGACGCGGCGCAGCTTGTCGCGGGTCACGGGTTCGAGCGTGGTCGCGGCCTCGATGAAGCGCTCCTGGCCCAAGACGAAGCGCCCCAGCTGCACCCCGGCCAGCACCACCGCCAGTACCAGCCCGCCCCACAGCGGCACCCGCCAGGCCTGCCCGGTGGGCGCCCAGCGCGCGATCACCAGCAGCGCCAGCAAGGGCAGCGGCAGCATCATCCGGTAGAGCGAGAAGAAGGGCGAGCCGGCGTTGTACTCGGCGAACTTGTTGTTGCCCACCATCAGCGCGATCAGCAGCGCCAGACCTGCGGCGCCCAGCGTCCAGCGCCAGCCGTCAGTGCCCGCCAGCGACGCCTGGTCGCGCCGTTCGGCCCTCATCACCAGCGCCCCGGCGCCCAGGCCCAGCAGCAGCAGGCCGCCGAGTGCCACCACCACGTCGGGGTTCTGCAGGTTGCCCAGCAGGTAGCCCGGAGTGAATGCCAGGTCGGGAAACCGATGCACCACATGGTCGGGGTTCCACACGTAGAACAGGCCCAGCGCCTTGAACAGCGCATAGCCCAGCAGCAGCCCGGCCCCGGCCAGCAACCAGCGCCGCCGGTCGGGCAGGAACACCAGCGCCGGCAGCATCAGCACATTGCTCATGTACGAGCCGGTGCAGAAGCCCACCAGCGCCGCCCAGCCGATCTGCGCTCCCGCCGGGGCAGGCGCCGGGCGCAGCAGCAGGGCCAGGCCCAGCCAGGCCAGCGCGATGCCGGTGATGAAGCCGCGCGGCAGCGCCGCGGCCAGCGTGTACTCCAGCGGCAGCGCGAAGAACAGCACGGTCACGCCCAGCGCCGCCCAGGGCCGTTCGCGGCCCAGCCACCAGGTGGTCAGCACCCAGGGCATGTAGAAGCTCAGCGCCGCCACCGCCTTGACCCCCACCAGCGGGTCCAGGCCCAGCCAGACCGCGGGCACGGCGAGGTAGGCCTCGAACGGCAGCAGGTAGGCCTGGCCGTAGAAGAAGGGCTCGTGGAACTCGCCGCGCGCCATCCAGGCGGCCTGGTCGGCCACCACCAGCTGGTCCGGGTCCAGCCAGACGGCGTGAAAGCCGCCCTGGTGGACCACGGCGTGCAGGGCGCAGAGAAGCAGCAGCCAGAGGCGGCTGTCTCGAAGCAACACGGTGCGGCCGACCAGGTCTCGCAAGGCGCTCAGCGCGCCGACAGCGCCGACAGCTCGGCCCGTGTGGCGGCCTGGATCTCGCGCTCGCGCTTGCGCGTCTGGCGCGCCACCCAGACGCTGTAGCCGATGATCACGATGGTCACCGTGGTGATCAGCAGCGTGGCCGCGGCGTAGATGGTCGGGTTGATGCCGCGGCGGGCGTAGCCGAAGATCACCTGCGGCAGCGTGGAGACGCCGGGGCCGGAGAGGAATTCGGAGATCACCACGTCGTCGAACGAGAGCGTGAAGGAGAGCAGGAAGGCCGCCAGGATGCCCTGGAAGATGTTGGGCAGGGTGATCAGGAAGAACACCTGGTGCGGGCGCGCGCCGAGGTCCATCGCGGCCTCCTCGATGCTGCGGTTCATCTCCATCAGCCGGCTCTGGATCACCACCATGCCATAGGCCATGCCCAGCAACGTGTGGCCCAGGATGATGGTCAGCATGCCGCGCTCCGGCCAGCCGAACACGTTCTGCGCGCCCACCATCAGCAGCAGCAGCGACAGGCCGATCACCACCTCGGGCATCACCAGCGGCGCATTCACCATGCCCGAGAAGATGGTGCGCCCCAGGAACTTGCGGTAGCGCACCAGCACGAAGGCGGCGAAGGTGCCCAGCACGGCCGAGAGCAGGCCCGTGACCGCCGCCACCTTCACCGACAGCCAGAAGCCCTCGACGATCTTGGTGTCGCGCGTGAGCGCCTCGTACCAGCGCAGCGAGAAGCCGGTGAAGTTCGCGTCCTGCCGGGTGCTGTTGAAGCTGAACACGATCATGAAGAACAGCGGCAGGTACAGGAACAGGTAGACCAGCGCCATCCAGGCCTTGCCAAAGTGTTTTTCCAGAAGGCGTTTCATGCCTTGCCCCCTTCGGTTCGGTCACCGGTGTAGTGGTAGTACACGGCCAGCGGCACGATGATCAGCAGGATCATCACCACCGCCAGCGCCGAGGCGCGCGGCCAGTTGTTGCTGGTGAACATCTCGTCCCAGACCACGCGGCCGATCATGATGTTCTCCGGCCCGCCCAGCAGCGAGGGGATCACGAACTCGCCCACCGCCGGGATGAACACCAGCATGAAGCCGGCGATGATGCCGGCCTTGGACAGCGGCACCGTCACCAGCCAGAAGGCCTTGAAGGGTGTGGTGCCCAGGTCGTAGGCGGCCTCCAGCAGGCGGAAATCCATCTTCACCAGATTGGCGTAGAGCGGCAGGACCATGAAGGGCAGGTAGACGTAGGTCATGCCCACCAGCATCGACACATTGGTGTAGAGCATCTGGATCGGCTCGCTGGTGAGGCCCACCGCCATCAGCACTTTGTTGACCACACCCTGGTCGGCCAGGATGCCTTTCCAGGCGTAGACGCGCAGCAGGAACGAGGTCCAGAACGGCAGCATCACCATCATCAGCAGGGCCGGCCGCACCGCCGGCGACGAGCGCGCGATGAAGTAGGCGAAGGGGTAGCCGATCAGCAGGCACAGCAGCGCGGTCAGCAGCGCGTACCAGATCGAGCGCAGGTAGGCCTCGATGTAGATGGTCTGGAACAGCGCGCCGCCCTCATCGTCGCGGAAGATGGTCCAGTAGTTCTCGTACTTCAGGCTCAGGATGCCCGTCACCGGGTCCCAGATCGGCTTGAAGGGGTTGATGCTCTCGCCCTGGTCGACAAAGCTGATGTACAGCAGGATCAGGAAGGGCAGCAGGAAGAAGAAAAACAGCCAGACATAGGGCACGCCGATGACGAAGCGCTTGCCTGGAACCGGAAGGGGTGACGCCATGGTGGTGTTCCTCGGTTCGGGTTCAGTCGCGCAGCACCACGGCGTCGAGGTCGTCCCACCAGAAGAACACGTCGTCCTCCCAGGTGATGTCCAGCAGTTCGTGGCGCGAGCCGTTGGGCTCGGTGATCTTCACCTTGGTGCCCTGTGGCGTGACCACGATGTAGTTGTTGTACGACCCGAAGTAGCCGATTTCCTTGACCCGTCCGGCAAACAGGTTGTGGTCGATGTGGGATGGGCGCTCCTTGGCGATCTCGATCTTCTCGGGCCGCACCGCCACCGCCACCGGCATGTCGAGGGTGCCGCTGATGCCGTGCCCCACGTGCACCTCGCCGATCGCCGTGCCCACCGCGCAGCGGTCGGGCTCGTCCAGCGTCAGCTTGCCATCGAACAGGTTGACGTTGCCGATGAAGTCGGCCACGAAGCGGTTGCCCGGGTACTCGTAGATCTGCTGCGGCGTGCCCACCTGCAGCACGCGGCCCTTGCTCATGACGGCGATGCGGCTGGCCATGGTCATGGCCTCTTCCTGGTCGTGCGTCACCATCACCACGGTCACGCCCACCTTCTCGATGATGTTGACCAGCTCGAACTGGGTCTGCTCGCGCAGCTTCTTGTCCAGCGCGCCCAGCGGCTCGTCCAGCAGCAGCAGCTTGGGCTTCTTGGCCAGGCTGCGCGCCAGCGCCACGCGCTGCTGCTGCCCGCCCGAGAGCTGGTGCGGCTTGCGCTTGGCGTACGGGGTGAGCTGCACCAGGGCCAGCATCTCGTCGGTGCGCCTGGCCACCTCGTCCTTGGGCAGGCCCTCGCGCTTGAGGCCGAACGCCACGTTCTCCCAGATGTTCAGGTGCGGGAACAGCGCGTAACTCTGGAACATCATGTTCACCGGCCGCTCGTAGGGAGGCATGTTGGCCACGTCCTGACCACCGAGCAGGATGCGGCCCTTGGTCGGCGTCTCGAAGCCGGCCAGCATGCGCAGCAGCGTGGACTTGCCGCAGCCCGAACTGCCCAGCAGGGCGAAGATCTCGCCCTTGCCGATGGACAGCGAGACCTCGTCGACAGCCACCGCCTCGTCGAACCGCTTGACCAGTTTTTCCGTGACCAGATAGCCTTCTTGCGTGCCGGCTGCTGCCATGGTGACCCCTCGTTGTTGGTGATTCAGAAACAGAAAGGGCTGTTCATACGCAGGGTACGAACAGCCCGTGCAGGCTATGCCTGGGTGCCGGTGGTGCTTACTTGCCCTTCTTGAAGCTGTTGTAAGCGTTGGACATCGCCTCGCGCGCCTCGTTGGTGAAGCTGCTGGGCGGGATCATCTTGGCCATGTAGTCCGACTCCACGAAGATCGTCTTGTTGCCGGCGATCTCGGGGTTGACCTTGTCCATGCCTGCCTTGTTACCGGTGGGGTAGCCCATCTCGTTGGCCATGGCGGCCGCGTTCTCGGGACGCAGGAAGTAGTCGATGAAGGCCATTGCGTTGTTCGGGTGCTTGGCGTCCTTGGTGATGGCCATGGCATCGACAAACAGCAGCGCGCCGGAGCTCGGCAGCAGGGCCTCGATCACGTCCTTGCCACCGTTTTCCTTCACGCGGGCAGCGGCCTGGTTGATGTCGCCGGACCAGCCGATGGCCGCGCAGGCCTTGCCGCCGGCGATGTCGTCGATCATGGTCGAGCTGAACAGGCGGATGTCCTTGCGGACCTTGGCCAGCATCTCGTTGGCGGCCTTGTAGTCGGCCGGGTCGTTCGAGTAGGCGTCCTTGCCGATGTAGTGCAGGGCCACCGGGATGATCTCGGTGGGCGAATCCAGGTAGGCGATGCCGCAGGACTTGAGCTTGCTGGTGTACTCGGGCTTGAACACCAGGTCCCAGGCGTTTTCGGGCATGGGCATGCCGCCCAGGGCCTTCTCGAGCTTGGTCTTGTTGATGCCCACGGTGGTGAAGCCCCAGCCCCAAGGCACCAGGTGCTGGTTGTCCGGGTCGGCCTTGGTCAGCGTCTTCATGAACTCGCCGTCCAGGTTGGCCAGGTTGGGGATCTGGTCCTTCTTCAGCGGCTGCAGCAGACCGCCCTCGATCTGCGGCTTGGCGAACACAGTGCCGGGCACGACGATGTCATAGCCGGAGTTGCCGGCCACCAGCTTGGCGTGCAGGGCCTCGTTGGTCTCGAAGGTGTCGTAGTTGACCTTGATGCCGGTTTCCTTCTCGAAGGTGGCGATCATGCCCTCGGGGATGTAGTCGGGCCAGTTGTAGATGTTCAGGACTTTCTCGTCGTCGAACACCGGGCCGGCCGGCTTGGCGGGCTCGGCGGCGGGCGCCGGGGCGGCGGCGACCGGGGCGGCCGGCGCGGGCGCGGGCTCTTCCTTCTTGCCGCAGGCGGCCAGCAGGACGGCTGTGATGGCCAGGGCCAGGACTTGCTTCTTCATGATGAGGAACGCTCCAGGTTTGAGGGGAATAATTCCCAACGGTTGATGTACAGACACCCTGCTTCAACGCTTGCGTTGAACAAGCAAATAGCAGACCAACTTTATCCCCAATCCGGGGCGTCTTTTACTGTAACAAACAATCGCGTGCGCACGGTCAGCCGAGCAGGCCCTGCGAGCGCAAATCGTCCAGCGTCGCGTCCAGGCAGAGGCGGATCAGACCCATCATCTCGTCGATCTGCGCCCGGGTCATCACCAGCGGGGGCGCGATGATCATGCGGTCGCCCACGGCGCGCATGATCAGGCCGTTCCTGAAGCAGTGGCCGCGGCAGATCATGCCCACCGCCAGGTCGGGGTCGAACATGGTGCGTTTGACTTTGTCCTTGACCAGCACCAGCCCGGCCACGAAGCCGCAGGTCTCGGCATCGCCCACCAGCGGGTGGTCCTTGAGCTCGGCGAAGCGCTGGGCCAGGTAGGGGCCGGTGTCGTTCTTGACCCGGTCCACCAGGCCCTCGCGCTCCATCAGCTCCAGGTTGGCCAGCGCCACCGCGCAGGCCACCGGGTGACCGCTGTAGGTGTAGCCGTGGTTGAACTCGCCGCCCTTGGCGATCAGCACTTCCGCCACGCGGTTGCCCACCATCACGCCGCCCAGGGGGATGTAGCCGCTGGTCACGCCCTTGGCGAAGGTCACCAGGTCGGGCTTCATGCCGAACTTCTCGTAGGCGAACCAGTGGCCCAGGCGGCCGAAGGCGCAGATCACCTCGTCGGCGATCAGCAGGATGCCGTACTTGTCGACGATGCGCTGGATCTCGGGCCAGTAGGTTTCGGGCGGGATGATCACGCCGCCGGCGCCTTGCACCGGCTCGCCGATGAAGGCCGCCACCTTGTCCGGGCCGATGGCCAGGATCTTCTCTTCCAGCCAGCGGGCCGCGCGCACACCGAACTCGGCCGGGGTTTCGCCAGCGCGCGCGTTCTCCCAGTAGTGCGGCTGCTCGATGTGGGTGATGTTGGGGATCGGCAGGTCGCCCTGCGCGTGCATGCCGCTCATGCCGCCCAGCGAGGCGCCGGCCATGGTGCTGCCGTGGTAGGCGTTGTGGCGGCTGATGATGACCTTGCGCTGGGGCTGGCCCATCAGGTCCCAGTAGCGGCGCGCCATGCGCACGTTGGTGTCGTTGCTCTCGCTGCCGCTGCTGCTGAAGAACACGTGGTTGAAGCTGCGGTCGCCGACCTTGGGCGCCAGCGCCGCCAGCTTGGCCGCCAGCTGCACCGCGGGCACGTTGGTGGTCTGGAAGAAGCTGTTGTAGAACGGCAGCGTCATCATCTGCTGGTAGGCCGCGTCCGCCAGTTCCTTGCGGCCGTAGCCGGCGTTCACGCACCACAGGCCGCTCATGCCGTCGAGCACCTTCTTGCCCTCGGAATCCCAGACGTAGATGTTGTCGGCGTGGGTCATCACGCGCGCGCCGCGCGTGGCCAGGTCGCCGTGGTCGGTGAAGGGGTGGATGTAGTGCGCGCTGTCCAGTGCCTGGATGGCCTTGGTGTCCTGCTGCTCGGCACGGCGGACCAGGGCGGGGGGAGCGATCAGAGTGGAAGTGTTCATCACAGTCTCACGAATGAAGGGGTTGTTTCAAGAACGCCGCGGAACCGGCTTTGCCGGGCCGCCAGCGTTGCCCCCTGGGGGGTGACGCCAAAGGCGGCGCGGGGGGTCAAACATGCAGCAGCAGGTGTTCGCGTTCCCAGGGAGAAATGACTTTCATGAACTCCTCGAACTCCAGCTCCTTGATCTCGGTGTAGATGGTGATGAACTCTTTGCCCAGCACCTCGTGCAGGTCGGTCTCGCGGCGCAGCCAGTCCAGCGCCTCTCCCAGGCTGCGCGGCAGCGCGTAGGGCGAGAGGTAGGCGTCGCCGCGCATCTCCGGCTTGGGCTTGATCTGGTTCTTCATGCCCAGATAGCCGCAGGCCAGGGTCATCGCCATCGCCACATAGGGGTTGGCGTCGGCACCGATCACGCGGTTCTCCACGCGCCGCGCCTGCGGGCTGGAGATCGGCGAGCGGATGCCCACGGTGCGGTTGTCGTGGCCCCACTCGATGTTGATGGGCGCGGCCGTGTGGCGCGACAGGCGCCGGTAGCTGTTCACATAGGGCGCCACCAGCGCCATGGCGGCCGGGATGTAGCGCTGCAGGCCACCGATGTAGTGGAGGAAGGCGTCGGACGCGCTGCCGTCGTCCTTGCTGAAGATGTTGCGGCCGGTCTGCTTGTCCACCACGCTCTGGTGGATGTGCATGGCGCTGCCCGGCTCGCCGGCGATGGGCTTGGCCATGAAGGTCGCGTACATGTCGTGGCGCAGCGCGGCCTCGCGCACCGTGCGCTTGAAGAAGAACACCTCGTCGGCCAGGCCCAGCGGGTGGGCGTGGAAGAAGTTGATCTCCATCTGGCCGGCGCCGATCTCGTGAATCAGCGTGTCCACGTTCAGCTGCATCTTGTCGCAGTAGTCGTAGATCTCCTCGAACAGCGGGTCGAACTCGTTCACCGCGTCGATCGAATACGCCTGGCGCGAGGTCTCGGCGCGGCCGCTGCGGCCGATGGGCGGGCGCAGCAGGGTGTTGGGGTCGGTGTTGCGCGCGGTCAGGTAGAACTCCAGCTCGGGCGCGAGCACGGGGTCCCAGCCCTCGGCGGCGTAGAGGTCGCACACATGGCGCAGCACCGAACGCGGCGCGAACGGCACCAGCTTGCCGGTGTGGTCGAAGCAGTCGTGGATCACCTGTGCGGTGGGGTCGGTGGCCCAGGGCACGATGCGCACCGTGGCAGGGTCGGGCCGCAGCTGCATGTCGCGGTCGGTCGGCTCGATCACGTCGTAGTAGGGGCCGCTGGCCGGGAACTCGCCCGTCACGCCCATGGCCACGATGCCCTGCGGCAGCCGCATGCCGCGGTCCTCGGTGAACTTCTCGCGCGGCAGGATCTTGCCGCGGGCCACGCCGGTCAGGTCGGGCACGAGGCATTCGACCTCGGTCACGCGGTTCTGGTTGAGCCACTGCTCCAGGTCGTTGAAGGTCTGGGGACTGGTGATCGGCTGGTTCATAAAGTGCTGTCTCTCTGTGTTGATTCTGTCGGGCCGGACCGTCTCGAGACCGTCAGGCCGGTGTGTGTCGCGCCAGGTCGGCGGCCTGCAGCCGCAGGCTGCGGCGCTGCCGGCAGGCCTTGCCGAAGGCCTGGAAGATGGCGGTGTAGAAGGGGTTTTCCCAGCAGCGCCATTCGGGGTGGAACTGCACCGCGTAGGCAAACGTGCGGGCGCCCTGCACCGCCACCGCCTCCACCTGGCCGTCGGGCGCGTGGGCCAGTGCGTCCAGCCCGGGGGCGAGCCTGTTGATGCCCTGGCCGTGCAGCGAATTGACCATCACCTCGGGGCCGCCGGCCCAGGCCTCGAACACGCTGCCCGGCACCAGCCGGATCGGGTGACTGGGTGCGTACTGCACCTCGAACGGCGCGGTCTTGGACTCGCGGTGGTCCATGCGGCCGGGCACCTCGTGCACCCGCTGGTGCAGCGTGCCGCCCAGGGCCACATTGATCTCCTGGAAGCCGCGGCAGATGCCCAGCAGCGGCACGCCCTCGTGCACGCAGGCCTTGATCAGCGCCAGCGTCAGCGAGTCGCGCACCGGGTCCAGCGGCAGGCTGGGATCGGCCACGTCCTCGTCAAAATGGGAGGGGTGCACATTGGAGGGTGAGCCGGTCAGCATCACGCCGTCGACCAGCGGCAGCAGCTCGGGAATCTGCCCGGCGTCGGCCAGCGGGAACATGACCGGCTGGCACTCGGCGCCGACCTTGACGGCCCGGGCGTACTTGTCGCCCAGCAGCAGGAAGGGCATCTGGTGGCCGTGGTCGCCCATGAGGCGGTGGTCGGCCGGCAGCCAGACCATGCAGGGTGATGAATTCATGGCTTTGAAGCTCCAGACTTGATTGTGGCGAGGCAATTGGATCACAATTAGGGCCATTTGTTAAAACAAGATGGTGCCATTTGACCGCTGTCATGGCCCGCCCACACCCGCATGCTGTCCGAATTCCTCCTCGCCGAAATGCACCGCCTGGGCGCGCAGGACGCGCTGCCGCTGCACCGCCAGCTCTACGAGGCGCTGCGGCGCGCCATGCTCGACGGCAAGCTCGGCCCGGGCGAGCGCCTGCCCTCCAGCCGCGACCTGGCGCAGGACCTGGACCTCTCGCGCAACACCGTGGTGGCGGCCATCAACCAGCTCTCGGTGGAGGGCTACCTGGTCAGCCGGGTCGGCAGCGGCACCTATGTGAACGACAGCGTGCCACGCGCCACGCCGGGCCGCCACCCGGGCCTCACGGGCGTGCGCAGCCCCGCCCCGGCGCCCCGCATGTCGGCGCGCGGCCAGGCCCTGGCCACCCGCTTCTGCGCCACCGAACTGGAGGTCCAGCCCTTCACGCCCGGCATCGCCGACTTCAACGCCTTCCCGCTCACACTCTGGCAGCGGCTGCAGAACAAGCACTGGCGCATGACCTACCCGGACATGCTGGACTACAACAGCTCGGGCGGCTACGCGCCGCTGCGCCGGGCCATCGCCGACTACCTGCGCGTGTTCCGCAGCGTGCAGCTGGACGCCGACCAGGTCATCGTCACCACCGGCACGCAGCAGTCGCTCGAACTCTGCGCCCGCCTGCTGGCCGACCACGGCGACACCGTCTGGGTGGAAGACCCGGCCTACTGGGGCGCGGTCAAGGCCTTCATGGCCACCGGCCTGGACCTGCACCCGGTGCCGGTGGACGACGAGGGCATCCGGCCGTCGGCGGCCGACGACGCCAAGCCGCCGCGCCTGATCTACCTGACGCCCTCGCACCAGTACCCCAGCGGCGCAGTGATGAGCCTGCCGCGGCGCCACCAGCTGCTGTCCACCGCACGCACGCACAACGCCTGGGTGCTGGAGGACGACTACGACAGCGAGTACCGCTTCTCCGGCCCGCCGATCAGCAGCCTCGAAGGCCTGGACACCGACGGCCGCGTGCTCTACATGGGCACCTTTTCCAAGGTGCTCTACCCCGGCATCAAGCTGGGCTACCTGGTGGTGCCCAAGCCGCTGGTGGCGGCGTTCCGCCAGGCCCACTACGACCTCAACCGGCCGGGCCAGATGCCGCTGCAGGCGGCGCTGGCCGAGTTCATGGAGATGGGCCACTTCAGCAGCGCGCTGCGCCGCGCGCGCCAGACCTACGGCGAGCGCCGCCAGTGCCTGCTGGAGGCGCTCAAACCGGTGCTCGCCCCCGCCGGCCAGGAGGGCCCCTTCATCAGCGGCGCCGAACAGGGCCTGCACCTGTGCCTGCGCCTGCCGGCCCAGACCGACGACCGCGCGCTGGCCCAGCGCATCGCGCAGCAGGGTCTGACGGTGCGCCCGCTCTCGGCCTACTGCCTGGCGCGCCAGGACCTCAAGGGCCTGGTGATCGGCTACGGCTACGCGCCACTGGCGGGCATCGCGCGCGGCGGGCCGCTGCTGGCCGCCGCGGTGCAGCAGGCGCTCAAGGCCTGAGCCGCCGGCGCATCAGCCGATCACATCCTTCATGCGGTGCCAGAGCATGCCCAGCGCCAGCGTGGGCGTGCGCAGCAGCGGGCCGCCCGGAAACGCGTGGTGCTTCAGGCGCGCGAACAGGTCGAAGCGGCCGGCCTGCCCTGCCACCGCCTCGGCCACCATCTGGCCGGCCAGGCCGGTCAGCGCCACGCCGTGGCCGCTGAAGCCCTGCAGGTAGTAGAGGTTGTCGCCAAGCCGCCCGAAGTCGGGCGCGCGGTTCATGCTGATGTCGACGAAACCGCCCCAGACGTACTCCACCGGCGCAGCTTTCAGCTCGGGGAACACGGCGCCCATGCGCCGCGCCATCACGCCCTTCAGGTCGGGCGGGGTCATGGTGGTGTAGCTCACGCGGCCACCGAACAGCATCCGGTGGTCGGCGCTGAAGCGGAAGTAGTCGAGCACGAAGTTGTTGTCGCAGACCGCCGCGTTGCCGGGGATCAGGCGCTCGCACAGCGAAGGGTCCAGCGGCGCCGTGCCGACGATGTAGGTGCCCACCGGCATGATGCGCGGCGCGATCTCGGGCGCCACCGCCGGCCCGAACTCCGGCAGCATGCAGTTGCCCGCCAGCACGCCAAAGCGCGCCGTCACCTGGCCTCGGGCGGTGCGCGCCACCAGCGTGCGGCCGCGGTCCAGCCCCGTCACGGGCGAGTGCTCGTGGATGCGCACGCCCGCCGCCCGCGCCGCCTGGGCCAGGCCCAGCGCGTACTTGAGCGGGTGCAGGTGGCCCGAGGTGTTTTCGCGGAAGGCCGCCACGTAGCGCGGGCTGCGGATGAAGCGCGCCACGTCCGCGCCCTCGGCCCAGTCGCAGGCCACGCCGCGCCGGCTGTGGTCCTCGAATTCTTCGTGCAGGGCCCGCGCCTTCTTTGGCGAATCGGCGACGTAGGTGTAGCCGCGCCGCCAGTCGCAATCGATGCCGTGCGCCGCGATGCGCTGCTCGATCAGTTCCACCGCCTCCACCGACAGGTCCCAGGCGCGCTGCGCGTCCGCCGCGCCCAGCTGCGCCTCGAACGGTCCCTGGCCGCTGGCGTAGCCGACGATGGCCTGGCCACCGTTGCGGCCGCTGGCGCCCGAGCCGATGCGGTCGGCCTCCAGCAGCACCACGCTCAACCCCTTCTGCCGCAACTCCAGCGCCGCCGACAGCCCGGCGAACCCGCCGCCCACCACCACCACGTCGGCCTCGACCGCCCCTTCCAGCGGCGCACAGGCCGCCGGCCGGACCACGCTGGCCTCGTAGTAGCTCTTCTGGTTGAGCTGGGTGTCGGAGCCGGTGAGAGATCGCGCGAACATGGTCAACGTTTTGCGACCTGGCCGCAGAGGTAGCTCCACACGAAGGTGGCGGCCGCGTTGGTGGTGAGTTCGGCGTGGTCGTAGGCCGGCGCCACCTCGACGCAGTCCATGCCCACCCAGTTCAGCCCGGCCAGTTCCTCGATGAAGGTCAGCACCTGGGCGCTGGTCAGGCCGCCCGGTTCGGGTGTGCCGGTGCCGGGCGCAAAGGCCGGGTCCAGCACGTCGATGTCCAGCGTGAGGTAACAGGGCCGGTCGCCGATGCGCTCGCGGATCGCTGCCAGCACGGGACCCAGCGCCGCGCCGTCCAGACCACGCAGCGCCCGCGCCGTGAAGATCTGCCCGCCCTGGTCGGCCACGTACTCGCGCGCGGCGCGCACGCCGGCCGATCGGATGCCGATCTGCACCGTGTGTTCGGCGCTGATCAGGCCCTCCTGGATCGCCTCATAGGTCCAGGTGCCGTGGCCCGAAGGCTCGCCGAAGTGGTCCGTCCAGGTGTCGCAGTGGGCGTCGAAGTGCACGCAGGCCAGGGCCTCGCCGTGGCGCGCCTTGGCGGCGCGCAGCAGCGACAGCGTGACCGAGTGGTCGCCGCCGAGGAACACGCAGTGGTGCTTCGCCATCAGCTCGGCCGCCTGCCGCTCGATATGCGTGCGCACCTCGGGCAGCGGCGAGGCGTTGGGCAGGCGCATGTCCAGCGCGTCGCCCAGCAGCTCCAGCGGCGAGACGTCGAACACCGGGTGGATGCCGTCGCACAGCATCAGGCTGGCGGCGCGGATCGCCTGCGGCCCGAAGCGCGCGCCAGGGCGGTTGGTCACCACGCCGTCGTAGGGCACGCCCGAGATGGCGAACGGCTGGTCCGCCAGCGGCGCGCAGGCCAGGAAGCGGTTGGTGTTGAGGGCGAAAGCGAATTGACCGGTGGCCATGGCTTGGAGGAAGTGGCGGGCGGCAAGGGCCCAAGTGGCTCGAAAGATACATTGATACGTTCAACTTGACAGATCCACTTGAGGCCCTGCGCGTCGGGCCAGGCCCGCGCCCTGCAGAAATCCCGCCAGCCCGATAGCATCACCCGCTTTCGTCGTTAATCCCCCAAGGAGGCTCCTATGCTCAAGCTCTACTACTCCCCCGGCGCCTGCTCGCTCTCGCCCCACATCGTGCTGCACGAGTCCGGCCTGCCCTTCGAGGCCATCCCGGCCCCGACCAAGACCCACCAGCTGCCCGACGGCACCGACTACTACACCATCAACCCGCTGGGCTATGTGCCGCTGCTGGTGATGGCCGACGGCGAGAAGCTGCGCGAAGGCCCGGTCATCGTCCAGTACATCGCCGACCAGGCGCCCGAGAAGAACCTCGCCCCGGCCTACGGCACCCTGGGCCGCTACCGCCTGATGGAGTGGCTGACCTTCATCGGCACCGAGCTGCACAAGAGCTTCTCGCCCCTGTTCAACCCGGCCATGCCCGCCGAAGCCAAGCAGTCCTTCAAGGACCGCCTGGAGCAGCGCCTGGCCTGGGTCGACGGCGAGCTGGCCGGCAAGCAATACCTGCTGGGTGACGCCTTCAGCGTGGCCGACGCCTACCTGTTCACCGTCACCAACTGGGCCGCCTTCGTCGGCGTGGACATCAGCGGCCTGGCCAACCTGAATGCCTACCGCGCACGCGTCGGCGCGCGCCCTGCCGTTCAGGCAGCCCTCAAGGCCGAGGGTCTGGCCAAATAAACCTCAGAGGGCACGCTGTCGCAAGGCCAGCAGTGCGCCCAGCCACAGCGCGCCGGCCGAGAACACCAGGCCGCGCGCCAGGCCGCCGGGGCCGTCGGCGATGAAACCCACCACCGTGGGGCCAACGATCTGCCCGGCTGCGAAGGTCACGGTGAACGCGCTGATGCCGGCCGCCCACTGCGTCGGCGGCAGGTTGTGGCGCACCAGGGCGGTGGTGCTGGCCACCACCGACAGGAACACCGCGCCGAACAGCAGGCCCGAGGCCAGCAGCAGCGGCCAGGCGGTGGTCAGCGCCGGCACGATGGCGGCCACCCCCAGCAGCGCGTTCAGGCGCGCCAGCGGCTGGCCGTCGCGGTGGCGGTCCAGCAGGCCGGCCCAGATGCGCGAGGACGCGATCACCGCCAGGCCCAGCAGCGCGTAGAAGGTGGACACCGCCGCCGCGCTGGCGCCCTGCTCGCGCAGCAGCGCGATCACGAAAGTCATGTAGCCGATGTAGCCGATGCCGAAGCCCATGTAACCCAGCAGGCCGAAGGCAAAGTCGCGCCAGCGGAAGGGGCGCAGCGACACCGTGGACCCGGCGGCACCGCTGGCGGCCTGCGGCGGCGTGGCCTCCAGCCGGTCCAGCACGCGGGCCGGCCAGACCATCAGCGCCGTGGCGCCCGCGCACAGCAGCGCCATCGCCCACCAGCCCCAGGACCAGGCGTGCGGCCGTCCCTGCGCCATGTCCAGCACCAGCGGCACCCCCAGCGCCGACAGCGCGATGCCGATGCCCGTGCCCCCGTAGTACAGGCCCAGCAGCAGGCCGCTGCGCTGTGGCTGCCGCGTCCCCAGCCGCGCCGCCAGCAGGCCACCGGTGCTGAACACCAGGCCGCTGGCCACACCCGCCAGCAGCCGCTGCAGCAGCAGCGCCGCGGCACTGGTGAAAAAGCCGCTGGCCGCCATGAACAGCGTGGCCAGCACGGCCCCGACCACGAACAGCCGGCTGGGCGACGTGCGCTGCAGCAGCCGGGCCATGGCCATCGCGCCGAGCAGGTAGCCCACGGCGTTGGCCGTGTTCATCGACCCGGCCAGCGCATAGCTCCAGCCCAGGTCCTCGCGCATCGGTGGCAGCAGCAGCCCGTAGGCAAAGCGTGTGATGCCCAGCGACACCGCCGCACCGAGCGAGAGCGCCAGGGCCAGGCGCCCGTAGGGAATGGGGTCGTGCGGCGAGGAAAGGGGCATCCGCCCATTGTGGCGCGTCAAGGCAACCGCGACCCGCGCAGCGGCGGAGCGTGGGGACCTCCTTCAGCCGCCGAGACCGACCGGCGCCGGCGCCTTCATCACGATGCGGGTGAACAGGCGGTCGAACTGCGGGTCGCGCGGAATGCGGCCGTTCAGCGGGTCCTGGTTGGTCGCGAAGGCGGCGTTGAGCGCGTGCCAGTCGGTTTCGGTGAGGTGGCGCTCGGCCTCCGGCAGGATCACGGTCTCTTCCAGCCGCATGTGCTCCAGATAGAAGTCGACATAGCGCGTGACCTCGTCGACGAAGGCCGCCCGGCGCCCGTCGCCCAGCAGTTCCCAGGCCACCAGCATGTGCATGAGTTCGCGCACCCGGGGCTCGCCGCGCAGGTGGTCGCGCTCCAGTTGGTCGATGGTGGCCATGGTGTGCGGCGCGGCCTTGACCACGCGCGGGAACAGCAGGTCCGACTCCTTGGGGTGGTGGTGCCGCTCGGGGAACTCGTCGATGTAGAACAGCATCGCGCGCAGCACATCGAAAAAGCGACCGGAATCGTCCAGGCCGTTGACCTCGGGCCCGCGCCGCACCAGCTGCATCAGCGACTGCAGCATGGCTGCCAGGGTGGCGTGTTCTTCGCGAATGACGCGCAGGGCTTCGTGGGTCATGGGTGTTGTCTCCGGCTGTGCATAGCCGACCGTCCGGTCGGCGAATGGTTCCCCGAATATGGCGGAACCGGGTGCCAGGGGGTTTGATACATGTCAAGCCTCGCGGGGCGGCACCCGCCGAAGGGGGTGGGTCTTACAAGTCGTTGCATACCAAAGTGCTAGCATTTTTGGGGTTCCCGGGCCTTGCCTGGTTCTGTCCACCGCTGTCACACCACCCACCATGAAACCCATCCGAATCGCCCTCCTCGCCCTGTCCCTGGGCGCCGCCAGCTGCGCCACCACCGCCAGCGAAACCCCGGAAGCCCCGCCCCCGCTCGGGCTGCTGGAAAGCAAGACCTACCTGGACTGTATGAAGAAGGCCAACGGGCGCGTGGAGCAGGCGCCGTGCATCCAGAAAGAGCTGGCCTGGCAGAAGGATCAGCTGAACCAGTTGTACGAAGCCCTGGCCAGACAGCTGAACGAGTCGCAGCGGGCCGAGCTGACGAAGTCCCAGAACGCATGGAAGACGTTCATCGAACAGGAAGGCACCCTGGCACAGAGCGTCTACGACCCGCAGGGACTGGACATGGGAGTCGACGAGAACGAAATCCGCTGGACCGCACAGCGTCGCCAGCAGCTGCAACGCCACCTGACCATCACCAGGCTCGGCAAATAAGCACCACGGTCCAGAGAGACCGATTCAGGGGGAAAGACAATGAAACACATCGATATCAATGACGCGGCACAACGTGCCGGAGCGGTGTACTTCGTCGTGGGACGAGGCACCGAAGGAGGCCCTGCCTCGTACCGCTTGAGCGTCGCCGGGGTGGGCCCCCAGGAATGGGGAACCGTCTCTGCCGTAGCAGCGAACAGTGGTTATTCGCTCGGGTCCATCCAGGTCGACCTCGGGCAGCGTGGCACCTGGCCATTGGGAGCCGTGAACGGCAGGTCTCTCCTGCCCGGAGAGACCACCTATGTGGATGCGGTGATCACCCAGACTTCGGCCTATGCCCGTACCCACCAGCTGCCCTTCCCCGACGACAGGGCCGGCCTCGCTGAACTGAGAAGCGATCTGCTCAGTCATGGCAACGGCCAGCGGAACCGACCTTCCATTCGGTTCATCTCCGCCGAGCACCGGGACACCTTCAACGCCTGGGCGGGTTCAGATGCAGGAAAGCAGTGGATTCACAGAAACATCGACTTTCCACAGGTCCAGGCGGTGGCCGACGCAGCCAAGGAGGTCATCGACCAGCATGGCCAACACATTCCGGAACAGCGCCGCTTCGAGGTGCTGTGCATCCTCGCAAAGAACGCCAACCAGCACCCTGCCTCGTACCGGGAACTGGTCGGTTCGTTGAAGGGGGGAGCGGACTATGAGAGGTTCATGAACAAAGTGGCCGAACTGAACGGTTCGGTGCCCAACTACGACGCGGACAAAGCCGGCGAACTCGCCCGCCAGTACCAGGAGAACTTCCAGAAACCCGGCAACGCGCTGGCGATGGAAGCCGCGCACCGCCAGGTGGCCAGCGACCGCTACCGCCCTTCCGAAGAACGCCACATCCCCGAGATCCAGACCGCCCTCGCCGCCTACCGGCGCGATGTCAACGACCCCTCGGTGCTCGACCGCGGGGACCAGGGCAACGAGGTCCGGCTGCTGCAGCAGGCCTTGCAGCGCAACGGCAAGTCCCTCAAGGACGACAGCGATTTCGGCGCGGGCACCGAGCGCCTGCTCACCGAGTTCCAGCGCGAACACCGGCTCGCCCCGACCGGCTTTGGCGACCACCCCACCCTGCAGGCGCTGGGCATTGCGCCGGCGCTGGACGCCACCAGCTCGGCCTCCCTGCAGCGCATGGTGGACGGCCTGCGCACGGGTGGCCGGTTCAGCGGCGACCAGATCGACCGCATCGCCGAGTCGTCGCACCACTACCTGCTGGAGCACCGCGCCGCGCTGGGCGAGGTCACCCGCGTCCAGCTGCGCAACGACAGGCAGAAGATCCTGTTCCAGAACGGCTTCAGCCAGATGCGCGAACTGGACACCCGGCAGGCGCTCGACGGCTACCGGCCCGCACAGCCCCTGGTGGAGGCGCCGGCCACTCCTGTGCAGGCGCCCGAACGCACGGCCGACGCCGTGCGGCAGTGACCCGCGGCCAACGCGGCCTCAGCGCCCGGGCTTCCAGCGCTTGAGCAGCAGCGCGTTGCTCACCACGCTGACCGAGCTGAGCGCCATCGCCGCGCCGGCCAGCACCGGGCTCAGGTAGCCCAGCGCCGCCAGCGGGATGCCGGCCGCGTTGTAGGCGAAGGCCCAGAACAGGTTCTGCCGGATCTTGCTCACCGTGCGGCGCGAGATGTCCAGCGCCGCCGGCACCATCGCCGGGTCGCCGCGCATCAGGGTGATGCCGGCCGCGTGCATGGCCACGTCGGACCCGCCTTCGCGACTGCCCATGGCGATGCCCACGTCGGCGGCGGCCAGGGCCGGCGCGTCGTTGACGCCATCGCCCACCATGGCCACGGTGTGTGTGTGACCGGCCCCCGCTTCTTCGCGCAGGCGTTTGACGATATCCGCCTTGTCGCCCGGCAGCACCTCGGCGATCACCGCACCGCCGTCCACGTCCATGCCCAGCCGCCGCGCCATGGCCTCGGCCGCGCCGCGGTTGTCGCCCGAGACCATGTAGGTCTTCAACCCCTGGGCCTTGAGCGCCGCCAGCGCCCCGGCCGCACCGGGCTTGGGCTCGTCGCCGAAGGCCAGCAGGGCCAGGGCCGACCAGGGCTGGTCCTCGCCCGCACGGCTGGCCAGCAGCGACACCGTGGCGCCATCGGCCTGGTGCCGGTGCACCGACAGCGCCAGCGGCCCCAGCGGCACACCCAGTTCGTCCATCCAGCGCAGGCTGCCCAGCGCCAGGGTCACGCCCTTGATCTGCCCCAGCGTGCCGCGGCCGGTCACCGCCTGCACCTCCCGGGCCGCGTCGGCGGCCACCACCAGGCCGCGCGCCGTGGCCGCCTCCAGCACCGCATGCGCCAGCGGGTGGGCACTCTGCGCCTGCAGCGCCGCCGCCGCGCCCAGCACCGCCTCCTCGTCGGCCCCGGACACGGCCTCGATCAGCAGCAGGCGCGGTTTTCCCACCGTCAGCGTGCCGGTCTTGTCGAAGGCCACGGTGTCCACCTTGTGCGCGATCTCCAGCGCCTGTGCGTCCTTGATCAGGATGCCGTGGCGCGCCGCCACGCCGGTGCCCGCCATGATGGCCGCGGGCGTCGCCAGGCCCAGCGCACAGGGGCAGGCGATCACCAGCACCGCCACCGCGTGCAGCAGGGCATCCTCCATCGGCGCGCCGGTCCAGAGCCAGCCCGCCAGCGTGACCAGCGCGATCACCAGCACCACCGGCACGAACACCGCCGCCACCTGGTCCACCATGCGCTGCACCGGCGCCTTGCCGGCCTGCGCGTCCTGCACCAGGGCGATGATGTGGGCCAGCACGCTCTGCGCGCCCACCGCTTTCACCCGGATCTCGACCGACCCCTCGCCGTTGAGCGAGCCGCCGGTGATGCGGTCGCCCGGGCGCTTGGCCACCGGCATTGCCTCGCCGGTCAGCATGGATTCGTCGGCCTGGGTCTCGCCCAGCAGCAACTCGCCGTCGGCCGGAAAACGTTCGCCGGGCAGCACGCGCACGATGTCGCCCGCCAGCAGTTCGTCCACCGGCACATCGCTCATCTCGGTGCGCCTGACGCCATCGGGCACCAGGTGGGCCCTTTCCGGCCGCAGCGCGTGCAGCGCGCGAATCGCGTCGGTGGTCTGGCGCTTGGCGCGCGCCTCCAGCCACTTGCCCAGCAGCACCAGGGTGATCACCACCGTGCCGCCCTCGTAGTAGAGGTGCACCATCTCGCCAGGTTCGGCCTTGAACCACAGCCAGGTGGACAGCGCCCAGGCCGCCGTGGTGCCGATGGCCACCAGCAGCTCCATGTTGCCGGTCAGGGCCTTGAGCGCGTGCCAGCCGGCCTTGTAGAAGCGCGCACCGAGCCAGAACTGCACCGGCGTCGCCAGCAGGAACTGGATCCAGGCCGGCAGCATCCAGTGTCTTCCGAACAGGTCGCCCACCATGGGCAGGGCCAGCGGCGCCGACAGCAATGCACCGATCACCACCGGCCAGAGGTCCAGCGGCAGGCCCCACAGACGCTCCTGTTCCACCTCGGGCGCGTCCATCGCGCGCGGCTCGTAGCCCGCGTCGCGCACCGCGCGCCGCATCAGTGCCGCGGCGTGGGTGGCGTCGCTGCCGCGGTAGACGATGCGCGCCGACTCGGTCGCCAGGTTCACCGTCGCCGCCTCCACGCCCGGGTGTTTGCGCAGGGCCTTCTCCACGCGCGAGACGCAGGAGGCGCAGGTCATGCCACCGATGCCCAGGTCGATCTGGCAGGTGTCGTCGTTCAATTCCATCGTGACTGAGTTCATGGGGTGAGCATAAGGTTTACCCCCATGGGAAGGTCAAGCCACAAGGTGTATCCACCGAGGCCACTTGACCTTGACACCATGTCAAGGTGCATCATTGCGCTGTTTTCAATCCACTGGAGCCACTCCATGAGCCAACAGACCTTCACCGTGCAGGGCATGACCTGCGGCCACTGCGAACGCGCCGTGCAGACGGCCATCAAGACCCTCGACCCGCAGGCCGAGGTCAAGATCGACCGCGCGCAGAACCTCGTCGAGGTGAACACCGCCCAGCCGCGCGAAGCGGTGGCGGCCGCGATCCGGGAAGAGGGTTACCAGGTCGCCGCATGAAATCCGACCCGGCCGGCACTCCGGTGTCGGACAGCGACGCCGTTCAGGACGCGGCCATCCGCTGGCCGGTCAGCATCGGCACCGCCGCGCAGCTCTCGGGCATCTCGCCCAAGATGCTGCGCCACTACGAGTCGCTGGGCCTGCTGGGCGCGGTGGCGCGCACCGGCAGCAACTACCGCCAGTACAGCCTGGCCGATGTGCACACGCTGCGCTTCATCCGCCGCGCGCGCGACATGGGCTTCGGGCTGGACGCCATCACCGAGCTGGTGAGCCTGTGGCACAACCGGCGGCGCAGCAGCGCCAGCGTCAAGCGCATCGCCCAGAAGCACCACGACGACCTGGCCCAGCGCATCGAGGCGCTGCAGGCCATGCAGCGCAGCCTGCACACCCTGCTGTGCCACTGCCCCGGCGACGAACGGCCCGACTGTCCGATCCTGGACGATCTGGCCCATCCTTGACCGGGATCAAACCCCAGGCTTCCCCGGTCGCAGGTTCCGGAACAAATCTTTACCGGACAGCATCACAAAGGCAGACAGCGGTACACACGGGGGTATGACACTGAACCCAAGGCACAAGGCCCTCCCGCCCGGTGTCCTCCCCCCTCAACCTCAAGGAGCCTTCGCATGAAACCCTTCGCCAAACGCAGCCTCGTCGTCGCCGCCATCCTCGCCGGCATCGCAGGCGTCTCGGCCACCGCCATCGCCCAGGGCATGGGCCAGCACCACGGCATGGACCCGCAGATGCACGCCCAGCACATGGGCCAGCGCGGCCAGGGGACCCAGGCCGGAGCCGAGAGCAAGCAGTGGGAAGAGCGCCGCGCCCAGCGCCTGGAGCGCATGCAGAAGCGCCACGCCGAACACCAGGCGCAGCTCAAGTCGGCCCTGAAGATCACCGCCTCGCAGGAAGCCGCCTGGAACGCTTACGTCGCCGGCACCGCGCCGAACCCGCCGGCCGGCGCGCCCGGTATGGCCCGGGAAGACTGGAGCCAGCTGACCACGCCGCAGCGCTTGGACAAGATGCAGGCGCTGCGCGCCGAGCGCGATGCCGCGATGGCCAAGCGCATCGAGGCGGTCAAGACTTTCTACGCCGCGCTCACGCCCGAGCAGCAGAAGGTGTTCGACACCCAGGCCCACGGCGGTTTCCACCGCGCCGGCATGAAGGGTGAACACCGCATGGGTGGCAAAGGCGGCCACGGTGGCCACCGCGGCATGGGCGCCATGGGCGGCGGCATGGGCTGCGACGGCCCCGGTGCCAAGGCCAGTTGATGCGTCACAGCCTTCATTGAACGGTTCTCCTCAGCCCTCACAGCCCCGGTTCGCCGGGGCTTTTTTGTGCCCGTTGACCTGAGTCAATCCCGTGGCCGTGGCACACACGTAAGCTGCCGCGCCATGGAACACGACCTCCTCATCGTGGGCGCCGGGCCGGCCGGCCTGAGCCTGGCCCGGGCGCTGCGCGGCAGCGGCCTGCGCACCACCCTGATCGAACAGAGCCCCCTCGAATCGCTGCAGAAACCCGCTTTTGACGGCCGCGAGATCGCGCTGACCCAGCACAGCGCCGAGCTGCTGCGCCAGCTGGGCCTGTGGCCACGGCTCGGCGACGAGAACATCGCGCCGTTGAAGGACGCGCTGGTGCTCGACGGCGGCGTGGGCGGGGCGCAATCGCGCATGCGCATCGGCCACGACCTCAGCCCGAAATCCGAGCTGGGCTTCCTGGTTGCCAACCACCACATCCGCCGCGCCGCGTTCGAGGCCGCCATGGGCGACGGCCCGGGGGACGCGCCCGAGCTGCTGTGCGGCCAGCAGGTCACGGCCATCCAGACCGACGCCCAGTCGGCCCGCCTGATCCTGGCCGGCGGAGAGACCCTGTCGGCCCGCCTGGTCGTGGCCGCCGACAGCCGCCACTCCAGCACCCGCCGTGCCATGGGCATCGCCGCCGACATGCACGACTACGGCCGCACCATGCTGGTCTGCAACATGACCCACGAGCGGCCGCACGAAGAGACCGCCTGGGAGTGGTTCGACCACGGCCAGACCCTGGCCCTGCTTCCCATGAACCCCGACCCGGCCAGCGGCCGTCCGCGTTCCTCGGTGGTGCTGACCCTGCCGCACCAGGCCATCCAGCCGCTGCTGGGCCTGGACGACGTCGCCTTCAACCAGGAGATGACGCGCCGCTTCGGCGGCCAGCTCGGCGACATGCGCCTGGTCAGCACGCGCCACGCCTACCCGCTGGTGGGGGTCTGGGCCCGGCGTTTCGTGGCACAGCGCTTCGCCGTCGTGGGCGACGCCGCGGTCGGCATGCACCCCGTCACCGCACACGGCTTCAACCTCGGCCTGCGCAGCATCGACACGCTCTCAAAAGCCTTGATCAGCGCCCACCAGAACGGGCAGGACATCGCATCGCCCCAGCTGCTGGAGCGCTACCAGCTGGTCCACCAGCGCGCGGCGCGCGGCCTCTACATGGCCACCCACGCCGTGGCGACCCTCTACACACGCGAACACGTGCCCGCACGCTGGCTGCGCCGCGGCATGGTGGAACTCGGGGAGCGTTTCACGCCGTTCAAACGGGCGGTCGCAGCCTCTCTCACCGGGCTCCGTTAACCCCCCCCGCGCCGCCTTCGGCGTCACCCCCCAGGGGGCAATGCGAGCGGCCTGGCGAAGCCAGTTCCGCCGCATTCTGGAAAGGGGCCAAGGGGTTCCTGCTTGTTCTGGTTGCGTTGCGTCAAGGCAGCCGTCAGGCTTCGGGTCTAGATTGACACAAGTCAATCTGCACGGGCGCGCAGTCGCCCGGCAGGCATCCGCCGCCCAAGGAGACCCGAACCATGCTGTCCGCCTTCATCAGCCACGCCGACTGCGCCCGCCACGACATGGGCGCGCACCACCCCGAGTGCCCGGAGCGCCTGGGTGCCATCAACGACCACCTGCTGGTCAAGGGGCTGCTGGACTACATGGTCCCCTACGACGCGCCGCTGGCCACCGAGGAACAGCTCGGCCGCGCCCACGCCTCGCTCTACGTCAAGGAAATCTTCGATGCCGCACCCACCGAAGGCCTGCGCGCGGTCGACCCCGACACCAACATGTGCCCCCACACCCTGCAGGCCGCGCTGCGCGCCGCCGGTGCGGCCGTGCAGGCCACCGACCTGGTGCTGGCCGGCGAAGCACCCACCGCCTTCTGCAACATCCGCCCGCCCGGCCACCACGCCGAACGCTCGGCCGCCATGGGCTTCTGCTTCTTCAACAACGTGGCCGTCGGCATCCGGCACGCGCTGGACGTGCACCACCTGGAGCGCGTGGCGCTGATCGACTTCGACGTGCACCACGGCAATGGCAGCGAAGACATCTTCCGCGGCGACGAGCGTGTGCTGATGTGCTCGATCTTCGAGAAGGGGCTCTACCCCTTCAACGGCGAGAACGCGACCGGCCCCAACATGGTCAACGTCGGGCTGCCCAGCCGCTCCGGCAGCGACGCCTTCCGCGCCGCGGTCACCGAGCACTGGCTTCCCGCGCTCGAGGCCTTCCGGCCCCAGCTGATCTACATCTCCGCCGGCTTCGACGCCCACCGCGAGGACGACATGGGCAACCTCGGCCTGGTCGAGGCCGACTACGCCTGGGTGACACAACAACTGATGAAAGTCGCCGAAAAACACTGCCACGGCCGTGTCATCTCCTGCCTCGAAGGTGGCTACGTGCTCAGCCCCCTGGCCCGCAGCGTGGCCGCACATGTCAGGGTCCTCATCGGGGCCGACTGAAAGAAATATGGACAAACACTACCTCACCCCCCTCTTCCAGCCCGAGTCCATCGCCGTCTTCGCCGGCAACCACGAAGACCCGGACAGCCAGATCGCCCACGCGCGCACCCTCTGCGCCGCGCTGACCGGCCAGCGCTTCTCGGGCACGCTGGTCTTCCTGGACATCCACACCAGCGGCACCCTGGCCGACCTGGCCCAGACCCGGGCCGACCTGGCCATCATCGCGCTGCCGCCGGCCGAGGCCCTGTCGGCGCTGGAAGTGGCCGGCCGCATCAAGTGCAAGGCCGCCCTGGTGGTGGGCAGCGGTGCCAACGCCGAGATCGCGGGCGAGATGCACCAGGTGGCGCGGCGCCACGGCATGCACCTGCTCGGCCCCAACAGCCTGGGCTTCCAGCGCCCGCGCAGCGGCCTGAACGCCAGCGTCGCCGGCCCGCTGGCGGCGGTCGGTCCGCTGGCCCTGGTGTCGCAGTCGGGCGCCCTGACCTCGTCCATCCTGGACTGGGCCACCCAGAACGGCGTCGGCTTCTCCACCGTGGTCTCATTGGGCCCCAAGACCTCGGTCGACATCGCCCAGGTGCTCGATTTCCTGGCGTCCGACGCACAAACGCACAGCATCGTCGTCTATCTTGAAGGCATCTCCAACGCGCGCCGCTTCATGAGCGCGCTGCGCGCCGCCGCCAACGCCAAGCCGGTGGTGGTGCTCAAGGCCGGCCGCAAGACCGCCGGCAACGAAGCCGCCCAGACTCACAGCGGTGCCATCGTCGGCAGCGACGACGTGTTCGACGCCGCCCTGCGCCGTGCGGGTGCGGTGCGGGTGCGCTCCTTCGTCGAACTGTTTTCGGCCGCCAAGTGCCTGGCCTCGCGCTACCGCCCGGTGGGCAAGCGGCTGGCCATCATCACCAACGGCGGCGGCCCCGGCGTGCTGGCGGCCGACTGGGTCAGCGAGATCGCGCTGCAGCTGGGCAAGCTCTCGCCCGAGACCATGGCCGAACTGAAGCCCAAGCTGCCCCCGCTGGCATCGCTGAGCGACCTGGTCGACCTGTCCGAAGAAGCCGTCGCCGAACACTACCTGGCCGCCCTCCACGCCGCCGGTCAGGACCGCTCGGTCGACGGCGTGCTGGTGGTGCACTCGCCCAAGGCCGGCGTCGACGCCACCGACGTGGCGCGCGTGATGGCCGAGGCCAAGGCGCGCATGAACAAGCCCCTGCTGTGCTGCTGGATGGGCGATGCGTCCGTCGGCGAGGCGCGCGAGGTGCTGGGCAAGGCCGCCATTCCAAGCTTCCGCACGCCCGAGGCAGCGGTGGGCGCCTTCGGCAACATCGCCAGCTTCTATCAGAACCAGCAGCTGCTGCAGCAGACGCCGCCGCCGCTCTCCACCCTGGCCAACCCCGACATCGAGGGCGCACGCCTGATCATCGAGAACGTGCTGACCGAGCGCCGCAAGGTGCTGACGGAGATGGAGTCCAAGGCCCTGCTCTCGGCCTTCCACATCCCGGTCACCCAGACCATCCTGGCGCGCTCGCCCAACGAGGCCATGATGATCGCGACCCAGCTGGGCTACCCGGTGGCCCTCAAGATCGACTCGCCCGACATCAGCCACAAGAGCGACGTCAACGGCGTGGCGCTCAACGTGATGAACGCGACCGCGGTGCGCGACGTCTACAACACCATGATCCAGAGCGTGGCCAGGCTGCAGCCCGGCGCCCGGATCAACGGCGTGACGATCCAGAAGATGGCGCGCAGCAAGCGCGGCCGCGAGCTCTACATCGGCCTCAAGACCGACGACCCCTTCGGCCCGGTGATCGCCTTCGGCGCCGGCGGCACCATGATCGAGCTGATCGGCGACCAGGCCATGGAGCTGCCGCCGCTCAACCAGTTCCTGGCGCGCCGCCTGATCGAGCGCTCGCGCGTGGCCGACACCCTGGGCGAGTGGCGCGGCGCCACCGCGGTCGACATGGACGCGCTGGAACACGTGCTGCTGCGCGTCTCCGAGATGGTCTGCGAGCTGCCCCAGCTGCGCGAGATGGACATCAACCCCATCATCGTGGACGAGGACGGCGCGGTGGCGGTGGACGCCCGCATCGTGATCGAGAGCGCACCCGCCACGGCGCGCAACTACGCCCACCTGGCCATCCTGCCCTACCCGGCGCGCTACGAGCAGATCTGGCCGCTGCGCGGCGGCGGCGAGTACACCATCCGCCCGATCCACCCGGACGACGCCCAGATGCTGCAGGACCTGGTGCAGAACCTCTCGCCCGAGAGCCGCTACTACCGCTTCGTCTCCAGCATGACCGAGCTGCCGCCGTCCATGCTCTCGCGCCTGACCCTGATCGACTACGACCGCGAGATGGCCCTGGTGGCCATCCACCGCGAGCGCAAGGCGGGCGAGGACGGCGAGATCGTCGAGACCGAGCGCGTCGTGGGTGTCTCGCGCTACATCACCAACCCGGACAAATCGAGCTGCGAGTTCTCGCTGGTGGTGGCCGACGACTTCAACGGCAAGGGCCTGGGCTCGCGCCTGATGCTCAGCATCATGGAAGAGGCCCGGGACAAGGGGCTGGCCGAAATCGAGGGCCTGGTGCTGGCCAACAACCCCGGCATGCTCAAGCTCATGAAGGGCCTGGGCTTCCAGATCAAGCCCTTCGCGGAAGACCCGGACTTCAAGCTCGTCACCCACACCCTCTGAACGGCCACCAGCGCGGCTGAACACCCGTCAAAAAGCGCCCCGGAACCCCTTCCGGCGGCGCTTTTTTTGTCCCTATCTTGTTTAACTATTCCAATATCTCTAATTCGTTGTAGTAGTAGAGGGCGGCTTCTGGTGTGGACAAGTCTGTTTTTCCTTTTGAAATCAAACCTCTGAAGGCCTTAAAACACTGTTCGAAAAGTTCTGACGCTGTTCAGTCGAAAAAGGAACAACTTGGCGACAGCCGCTTCGATTGTGGATAACCATGGTGTTCTTAAAAAGTTATCAACAGAGTTGTTGAAAACTTCTCAGTGGTTCCAGCCCAGCCAGGCAAAACCAGCCGCCATGCCCAGGCCGTGCAGCAAGGTGGCCGCCACCGTCGTGGCAAGGGCCGGGCGCAGACGGACGGTCTGGTGCCGGTGGTGGAACAGCCAGCCCGAGGCGAACAACGACAGCGGCAGCGAGACCAGCCCCCCCAGCGCAGGCACTGGCGGAATCAGCAGCCACACCGATGCCGCCAGCCACGCGTGTGCCCCGAGCGTGAGCGCGGTGTACAGCGCCCAGGCGCCGGTGGGGCCCAGCCGGACCGCCAGCGTGCGCTTGCCGACCCGGGCGTCGGCGGCGGCGTCCGGCACCCCGTTGATCAGCAGCAAGGCCGCCACCATGGCCGCGAAGTTCAGGGCCACGCTGGCCGGGATCACGAAGAACTGGCGCCGCTGGACGAAATCGGCACCCAGCACCACCAGGAACCAGGCCAGCGCCACGGTGAGTTCGCCCAGGCCGCGCGACATCAGCTTCAGCGGCGGCGCCGAATAGGCCCAGACGAGCAGCAGGCCGGCCAGCCCCAGCCCGATCACACCGCCCCCCGCCTTCACCGCCAGCAGCAGGCCGCCGGGCACCAGCAGCAGCAACAGGGCCCTGGCCAGATCGGCGGTCTCGCGCTCGCTGGTTTCGCCGTTTTGGATCAGGCGCGAGCCGCCGGTGAAGGGAAAGAGGCCGCCGGTGTTGCCGGCGTCGGCGCCGCTGCGCGCGTCGTGCAGGTCGTTGAGCACGTTGCCGGCGGCGTGCGCCATCACCGCCAGCGCCGTGGTGCCGATGGCCAGCGGGAGGTCCAGCCCGCAGCCGCAGGCCGAGGCGGTGGCGGTGCCCAGCGCACAGGCCACCACGGTCAGCAGCAGGAAGGCCGGCCGGGTCATGCGCCACCAGAGGCCGGGGCGCCAGCCGGAGGAACCGTGGGGGGTATCGCGCGCGTCCATGGCGCGCAGTGTGCCCGACACATGTGGACACGCAGCGCCGCCAGTCCGCCGGTGGTCGGCTGGTAAACTGCCCGCCGACCTGGCCGGACCCTTTCCGGCCATCTGTTCCCCGCCGGATTCATGTCCACTGTCCTCAGCGCCAGCGCCCCGACCAGTTTCGAAATCAAGAGCGCCCAGCTGCCGCTGGTGGCTTTGCTGCTCAAGACCGCCGACCTCGGCCAGCTGGCCGAGGAAATGACCCAGCGCTACGGCGACATCCCCGATTTCTTCGACCACGACCCGCTGCTGGTCGACCTGGGTCCGCTGCAGGCGGGCGAACAGGCCGACAGCCCGGTCGATTTCCCCGCGCTGGTCTCGCTGTTGCGCCGGTTCCGGCTGGAGCCGGTGGCGGTGCGCGGTGGCAACGACGCCCAGACCGCCGCCGCCGAGCTGGCCGGCCTGATGCCGGCCCAGGACGCCACCGTGCAGCGCAGCGCCGCCGCGCGCACGCCCGAGGCGCCCGTCCAGCAGGCCGCCCCCGCCGCGCCGGCCCCGGTGTCGGCCCCTGTTCCCACCACACCGCCGAGCGCCCTGGTCATCGACAAGCCGCTGCGCTCCGGCCAGCAGGTTTATGCGCGGGGCCGCGACCTGGTCGTTCTGGCCATGGTCAACCCCGGTGCCGAGGTCATCGCCGACGGCCACATCCACGTCTACGCGCCGCTGCGCGGCAAGGCCATTGCCGGCGCGCGCGGCAACGCCGAGGCCCGCATCTTCGCGATGTCCATGGACCCCGAGCTGATTTCCATCGCTGGTATCTACCGCACCAGCGACACCCCGCTGCCGGCCGAGGTGCTCGGCAAACCCGGGCAGGTGCGCCTGGTCTCCGGCCCCGAGGGCGACAAGCTCGTCATCGAATCCCTGAATCCCTGAACCCGAGGAACCCTCACCATGACCAAGATCGTTGTCGTCACTTCCGGCAAAGGCGGCGTGGGCAAGACCACGACCAGCGCCAGCTTCGCCGCCGGCCTGGCCCTGCGCGGCCACAAGACCGCCGTCATCGACTTCGACGTCGGCCTGCGCAACCTCGACCTCATCATGGGTTGCGAGCGGCGTGTGGTCTATGACCTGGTCAACGTCATCCACGGCGAGGCCAATCTGAACCAGGCCCTGATCAAGGACAAGACCTGCGACAACCTGTTCATCCTGGCCGCCAGCCAGACCCGCGACAAGGACGCCCTGACGCAGGAAGGCGTCGAGAAGGTGCTGAACGACCTGACCGGCATGGGTTTCGACTACATCGTCTGCGACTCGCCGGCCGGCATCGAGACCGGTGCCCTGTTGGCCATGCACTACGCCGACGAGGCCCTGGTGGTGACCAATCCCGAGGTGTCTTCCGTGCGCGACTCCGACCGCATCCTGGGCATGCTGGGCAGCAAGACCAAGCGCGCCATCGAGGGCAAGGAGCCGATCAAGGAACACCTGCTGATCACCCGTTACAACCCCAACCGCGTGGCCGACGGCCAGATGCTCAGCCTGGAGGACATCCAGGACATCCTGCGCATCCAGCTGATCGGCGTGATCCCCGAGAGCGAGAACGTGCTGCAGGCCTCCAACCAGGGCACACCGGCGATCCACCTCAAGGGCACCGACGTGGCCGAGGCCTACAGCGACGTCATCGACCGCTTCCTGGGGGCGGACAAGCCGCTGCGCTTCATTGACGCCGAGAAGCCCGGCTTCTTCAAGCGCCTGTTCGGGAGCAAATGAGCATGTCCTTCCTCTCTTTTCTGCTGGGCGAGAAGAAGAAGACCGCCAGCGTCGCCAAGGAACGCCTGCAGATCATCCTGGCGCACGAGCGCGCCGGTCGCAACGCCTCCACGCCCGACTACCTGCCGGCCCTTCAGCGCGAGCTGGTGGCCGTGATCAGCAAGTACATCCAGATCAACCAGGACGACATCAAGGTCCACCTGGAGCGCCAGGACGACCTGGAGGTGCTGGAAGTCAAGATCGAGCTGCCGGACCGCAAGTGAACACGGGCGGGTAGTCCCTTGAGCCGCATCCAGTTCGACCTGCCCGGGCACTTCGTCTTCTCGACGCAGATCCAGATCTACATCAGCCACGTCAACCAGGGCGGGCACCTGGACAACGCCCAGCTGCTGACCCTGGTGTCCGAGGCGCGGGTGCGCTTCTTCAAGTCCCTCGGTTACCGCGAGTCCAATGTGGCGGGCTGTCCCATCGTGGTGGGCGACCTGGTGGCTCAGTACAAGTCCGAGGGCTTCCACGGCGAGACCATGCGGGTGCGCATGCTGCCGCAGGACTTCAGCCGCTGCGGCCTCGACCTGGCCTACTGCATGGACTGCGTGGACACCGGCCGCGAGGTCGCGCGCGGCAAGATCGGCATCGTCTTCATCGACCCCGCCACGCGCAAGCCGGCCGACGTGCCACCGGTTTTTCTGGCGCAGCTGCGCGCCCTCGCACCGCTGAGCTGACTATCATGGCTTCCATGGCGGCGAAGGCCGCGGACAGGAGCCCACCACAATGCCGAGACTTCTCGCCAGCGCCCTGCTGCTGGCCGCGACCCTGCTGGCCGGCTGCGGCACCACCGTGGTCAACCCCGTCACCGGCCAGTCCGAGCGCACGGTCATGGACGAGCGCACCGAACTGGCTGAGGGCAAGAAGGCCCACGACGAGGTGCTCAAGGAGTACGGCGTCTACAAGGACGAGCGCCTGCAGGCCTATGTGAACGAGGTCGGCCAGAAGCTGGCGAAGCAGTCGCACCGCGCCAACATCCCCTGGACCTTCACCGTGCTCGACAGCCCGGAGATCAATGCCTTCGCGCTGCCCGGCGGCTACGTCTACATCACGCGCGGCATCCTGGCCTACATGGAAAGCGAGGCCGACATGGCCGGCGTGATCGGCCACGAGATCGGCCACGTCACCGCCCGACACGGCGCGCAGCGCGCCACGCGCCAGCAGACCGCCGGCCTGGGTGTGCTGGCCGCGACGGTGCTGGGCGCCGTGCTGGAGAGCAAGGTCGGGGTCTCGGGCGGCACCGAGATGTTCGGGCAGATGGCGCAGGGCGTGGCGGCCGGGTACGTCGCGAAGTACAGCCGCGAGCAGGAGCTGCAGGCCGACAGCCTTGGCGCCGAGTACCTGGCGCGCAGCAACTACGACCCGCGCAACATGATCGACGTGATCCGGGTGCTCAAGCTGCAGGAGGCCTTCGCCGTCGAAGAGGCGCGCGCCGAAGGCCGCCCTGCGCCCGAGGGCGCCAACTGGCTGTCCTCCCACCCCAGCAACGACCAGCGCCTGCAGCAGATCAGCCAGAACGCCGCGAAGTACCAGGGCAGCTACGCCTCCGACGGCGCGCAGCGCTTCCTGCAGGTGGTCCGGGGCATGCGCTTCGGCGAGAGCCCCGAACAGGGGCTGACGCGTGGCCAGAACTTCTACCACGCAGGGCTGGGCCTGGCGATGACGGCGCCGGCCGGCTGGCGCATCCAGAATGAGCCCGAGGCGCTGACCATCGTCGCACCGCAGGGCGACGCCGCACTGCGCATGGTCGCCATGCCGCCCCGGGCCGGCAGCACGCACGACGAGATCATCCGCAACGCCCTGCAACCCAGCGAGGGCAAGGTGACGCGCGGCCAGATCAACGGCTTTGCCGCGACCCATTTCGTCGGCGTCCGCAAGGCGCAGAACGGACAGTCCCAGGCAATCGAAGCCACCGTGGTCACCGGCCCGAAGAACAACAGCTACGTGATGCTCTACCTCGCGGCCGACGCCGCCGCGCGCAACCGTGCCATGCCCGGCCTGGTGTCGGCCGAGAAGTCCTTTCGCGCCATGACCGCGGCCGACCAGCAGGCCGCCCGGCCCTGGGTGGTGCAGACCGTGCCGCTGCCGCGCGGCGGCTTCACCGAACTGGCCCGCCAGTCGCCCCTGACCGAAAAGCGCCTGCAGCTGCTCAACGGCACCTGGGGGCGCAGCGACCCACCGGTGGGACAGGTGGTCAAGACCGTGGTCGAACAGTGAGCGACCCTGGTGGCTGCGATGGCGACGCCCGACACAACTCCCGAACCCGACAACGGGCCGGACACCACGCCCGGCATCCCGCCTTCCCGGCCCGCGCCTTTGGCGCCGCCAACGCCGCACCAGGTATCCGACACCGCGTTCCGTCCGCCCGAGCGAGACGGCATGAGCGGCCTGACCATCGGGTTGCTGGCCGCGGTCGTGGTCCTGGGGCTGTATGTGCTGGTGAACTGGCCCTGGTCGCGACCTCCGTTGGCCGTCGCGGAGCCGGCAGCGGCGTCCGTCCCCGCCGCGCCCGCCGCTCCCTCAGTGGTCCCAAAACCCACGGTCACCGCTGCCGCTGGCCCGGCGCCCGCTGCCGAGCCACCACCCGCCGAGCCGTTGTCGGCGGTGCACCGCTGCGAAAACGCCAGCCAGGTGACCTACACCGACGGCCCCTGCCCGGCCGGCATGCGCGGCCACCCGGTCGACACCACGACCGCGCTGAACGTCGAGGGCGCGCAGGGCACCACGCTCTACCGCTGCCGCGGTGCCGGCCGGTTCTGGTCGGTGGTGCATTGCCAGCACCGCGGCGCCGAGATCGTCAGCATGCACACGGTGCCCGCGAACCTTTCGCTGGCCGAACAGATCGTGTTTGCCCGCAACCGGGAAGCCCTGGCCAGGCCCACCAAGGGGGTTGCGCCGCGGCCGACCGGTGTCGGCCCTGTCGCCCCCCCGAATGCTGCCCAGAAGAAGGCGGAAGATTGCAGGCGCCTGGACAACCTCGTGGCTGTGCTGGACGACTACGCGCGCCAGCCACTTCCGCCAAGGGAGCAGGACTCGGTCCGGCGCGACCGCAAGAAGGCGCGCGACGAACAGTTCCGCCTGCGCTGTGGCCGTTGAACCGGCCCCACTTGGCAATTTTTTCCACATCGTGGTACATTAGCGGCTTCGCCTTGGGCGACAGACCCGGTTGCAGCGCCCCTGGCGCGGCCCACCACCCCGGCAGAGGGTCGGTCTGTCCAGCCCCTCCATCGCGAGCCAAGCCCTCACCGCACCCAACGCGGTCCCCCGGCGAGGCACTTTTTCCCCGCTGCTCTTCCCATGCCTCTGCCGAGGGCTGGTACCAGAAAGCACCGATGCCGCTGATGCGGTGCGGTGCTTCGGGTTGGCGCAGTTGGGCACCCCGGCACCCTGGGGCTGCCACCGTGTATGTCGGGCCTTGTCGGGCCGGCGGCCCAGCCGCAGGTCCTGCCCATAGAAGTTCTTGATGATCCAGACGTTTCCCGCGTCCGCCCCTGTGGTGCGGACCCCTTGTTCCTCCGCCCCCCTGACCCTGGGGCGTTACCGCATCAGCGCCCGCCCACGGGCCCTGGCGGACGGGCGCTTTGCCGCCTTCGTATCCATCGCCAGCGGCACCGGCAGCGCCAGCACCGACCGCGTGATGCGCTTTACCGAAGATTTCGCTACCCACGAGGCCGCGGCAAGATACGCCATGGCCCAGGGCATCGACTGGGTGCGCGAGACCGCGCGCCCCGCGATCCGTACCAACTGATCCGAATCCCACGACTCCAGGAGAACCACACCATGGCCAAGGAAGAACTGATCGACATGATGGGCATCGTCAACGAGGTGCTGCCCGACACCCGTTTTCGCGTCACGCTGGACAACGGTCACCAGCTGATCGCCTACTCCGCCGGCAAGATGAAGAAGAACCACATCCGCATCCTGGCGGGTGACCGGGTCTCGCTCGAACTCTCGCCCTACGACCTGAGCAAGGGCCGCATCAACTTCCGCCACATCGAGGGCCGCGGCCCGATGGCGCCGCGCAAGCCGCGCTGATCGGCCCACCGCGGCATGGTCGGGTTCACATCCCCATGCCGCCGTCCACCGGCAGGCCCGCGCCGGTGATGAAACGCGCCGCGTCGGAACACAGGAACACCACCGCATCGGCCATGTCGGCCACATTGCCCAGGCGCCCCAGCGGTGTCTGCGTGACGATGGCGCCGACCGCGGCCTCTGGCGTCGGGAACAGCCCGGCTGTCACCACGTCGGCGGCCAGTTTCATGCCCATGTCGGTCGGCACCAGACCCGGGTAGATGCAGTTCACCCGCACGCCGTAGCCCAGCTGGCCGGCCTCCATCGCGGCCACCCGCGTGAGCCGGTCCACCGCCGACTTGGTGGCCGAGTAGCCGGCGATCGCCGGGAAGGCGATGGTGGCCGCAACCGAGGCCACGTTGACCACGGCCCCTCCTTTCCCGGCCACGCCGCCCGGGCGCATGGCGCGGAATGCGTGCTTGAGGCCCAGCGCAGTGCCGACGATGTTCACGTCCAGCATGCGCCGCAGCGCATCGGCATCCAGCTCCGACACCAGCGCGGTCTCCTCGATCCCGGCGTTGTTGATCAGGATGTCGAAGCCGCCGAAGGTGGTGTGGACGGCATAGATCGCGGCGAGCCAGCCAGCCTCGTCGGTCACATCCAGCTGCACGAAGGCGGCCCGGCCGCCGGTGGCGCTGATCGACCGGGCCGTCTCGCGGCCCGTGTCTTCGAGGATGTCGCCGATCATCACGGCCGCGCCGGCCGCAGCGAGGGCCTGAGCCATGCCGGCGCCCAGACCACGGGCGCCGCCGGTGACCAGCGCGGTGCGGCCTTGCAAGAGAGAGCTCATGGGTGTTTCTCCGGTGGGGGACGGCCCGCAGGGCGATCCGGGCCTGCCATTCTCGGCCGCGCCGGTCCCGGGTCAGCCGAACAGCCCGGCAAGTTCGACAGTGCTGTGGTGGCCGACGGCCGGCCGGTGGGCATCCAGCCACTGCCGGCCCTGCCCCCGACCCGCCTCGAACAGCATCTCGAAAAACCGTTGGCCGGCGGCGGCCTTGGTGTCGGTGCCCAGCTCCCCCAGCACCGGGCCGGGCTCGATGGCGTGAAAGCGCGCCTCGGCCAGCCGCCGCTCCAGCGGGCCGCGGCGCCACCAGCCGATGCGGGCGATGCGCTCGCGCAGGTGCGCGAACATGCGCATCTCGCGCAGGAAGGTGGCGTTGAAGGCCAGCTCCTGCATGCGGTGTTCGATGTCCTGCACCGACTGCGGCGTGGCGGCGTAGCGCAGCGGCGTGAGCATCACCAGCAGCGTGTCGCGCGTGGGGGTTTCCAGCGGCAGCGGGTAGACGGCGGGGTTGGCCGAATAGCCGCCGTCCCAGTGCGGCTGACCGTCGATCAGCACGCTGCGGTGCAGGCGCGGCAGGCAGGCCGAGGCCAGCACCGCGTCCAGCGACAGATCGGCGTTGCGGAACAGCCGCAGCCGGCCGGTGTTGGCCTCGGTGGTGGCGATGAACAGCCGCACCGGCGAGCGCTGGCGCAGGCCCTCGATGTCCAGCTGCTGGCGCAGCACGTCGCGCAGCGGGTTGAGGTCGAAGGGGTTGAGCTGCTCGGGCGTGAAGTGGTGGGTCCACTGCAGCATCAGGCGCATCGCCGGCGCCAGCTGGTAGCCCGAGCCGTCGGCCCGCGGCACCGCCACCTCGAACGGCAGGCTGCCGGCCACGGCGGTCCAGAAGCGCCGCAGCGCGGCGCGCGCGCCCTCGCGGCCACCGTCCATCAGGCCCTGGGCCAGCACCACCGCGTTCATGGCGCCCGCGCTGGTGCCGCTGACGCCGTCGAAGGCCAGCTGTCCGTCTTCCAGCAGTGCGTCGAGCACGCCCCAGGTGAAGGCCCCGTGCGCCCCACCGCCCTGCAGCGCCAGGTTCAGCGCGGGCGTGGCGGTCTGCCAGGGCAGGCGCATGTCGCGCGTCAGCGGGCGCGGCGCTGGCGCACGGCGGCCGCCAGCCCCTGCAGCACCGGTACGGTCTGCTCGAAGCTGATGCAGGCGTCGGTCACGCTCACGCCGGGCAGCAGCGGCTGGCCGGGCACGATGTCCTGCCGGCCCTCGAACAGGTGGCTCTCGATCATGATGCCGGTGATGCGTGCGTCGCCCTCGGCGATCTGGCCGGCCACTTCGGCCGCCACGTCGATCTGCCGGCGGTGCTGCTTGCTGCTGTTGGCGTGCGAGACGTCGATCATCACCTGCTCGCGCTGGCCGGCGGCCTTGAGCAGGGCGCAGGCGGTGTTGACGTCCTCGGCGCTGTAGTTGGGCGCCTTGCCGCCGCGCAGGATGACGTGGCAGTCCTGGTTGCCACGGGTCTCGAAGATCGCGGCCTGGCCCATCTTGGTCATGCCCATGAAGGCGTGCGGCGCCTGTGCGGCCTGGATCGCGTCGCTGGCGACCTTGACGCTGCCGTCGGTGCCGTTCTTGAACCCCACCGGGCAGGACAGGCCCGAGGCCAGCTGGCGGTGGCTCTGGCTCTCGGTGGTGCGCGCGCCGATGGCGCCCCAGCTGACCAGGTCGCTGATGAACTGCGGCGAGAGCAGGTCCAGGAACTCGGTGCCCACCGGCAGGCCGGCGTCCAGCACGTCCAGCAGCAGCTGGCGCGCCAGCTCCAGGCCTTCGTTGATGGCGAAGCTGCCGTCCAGGTGGGGGTCGTTGATGTAGCCCTTCCAGCCCACCGTGGTGCGCGGCTTCTCGAAGTACACGCGCATCACGATCAGCAGGTCCTCGGCCAGCGCGTCGGCCTGCTCCTTCAGGCGCCGTGCGTAGTCCATGGCCTGGCCGTGGTCGTGGATCGAGCACGGCCCGACCACCACGATCAGCCGGTCGTCCTGTCCGTGCAGCACGCGCGAGAGCGCCGCGCGGCTGCTCTCCACCAGGGCCTGGGCGGCCGGCGGCGTGGGCAGCCACTCCTGCAGCAGCGCGGGCGTGATCAGCGGCCGCACCGCGCCGATGCGCAGGTCGTCGATGCGGGTGGTGTCGTGGGTGGACAGCGGCGGGGTGGCGTGAACGTGGGGCATGGCTCCGATTGTCGCCGGCTTGTCCGGAAAAACCGTGTCAGGGCCTGCGATAACGCACCGTCTGGCGCGCCCAGTAGCGGTTGTCCAGCCGGTCCAGCCGCACCGTGCCGCCGCTGGACGGCGCATGCACGAAGCGGCCGTCGCCGACGTAGATGCCCGCGTGCCAGGCCGGGTCGCGGCCGAAGATCACCAGGTCGCCGGTGCGCAGCTCGTCGGCATCCACCGCCTGGCCGAAGCCCGACAGCTGGGCCACGGTGCGCGGCGGCGCCACACCGGCGCGGTGCCGGTAGACATAGCCGATCAGGCCGCTGCAGTCGAAGCCGCTCTCAGGCGTGTTGCCGCCCCAGCGGTAGGGCGTGCCCACCAGGCCCATGGCGTGGATGGCGAGGTCGCTGCTGTGTTCGGCCGACAGCGGCGGCAGCGACGACGAGGGTGGGCGGGCCGGCGGCGCGCTGCCGCAGGCGGCCAGCAGCAGGGCGGTGGTGAGACTCAGGGTGTGCAGGACCAGACGCATGGCGGCGAGCTTACGGCATGCCCGTGGAGGCGTCGGTGTCCAACGGTGTCAGGACCGCCAGAGCAGCAGGCTGCCCAGATAGGCGGCGTAGGCCAGCACGAAGCCGATGCCCTCGCGGCGCGAGACCAGCCGGTCGCTGCGGAACACCGGCAGACAGACGATGGCCACCAGCGCGGCCAGCGGCAGGTCGATCCACAGCACCTCGGCGCTGACGTCCACCCCGCTGGTGGGTGCGGCCACCATGGTCAGGCCGAGGATGACCAGCACGTTGTAGATGCTGCTGCCGATGAGGTTGCCGATCGCCACGTCGCGGTCGTTGCGCAGGGTCGAGATCATCGTGGTCACCAGCTCCGGCGCCGAGGTGCCGATGGCCACGATGCTCAGGCCGATGAAGGCGTCCGACACGCCGTAGGCCTTGGCCAGTTCGACTGCGCCGGCCACCAGCAGCTCGGCGCCCAGCACCGCCAGCGCCATGCCTGCCAGCAGCAGCGCACCGTTCCAGGCCCAGGCCGCGGCACCGGTGGGCAGGTTCACCCGCGGAGGCGCCTGCGCGGCCAGCGCGTCGCGGAACGCCAGTCGGGTGTCCGGCGCCTCCTGCCGGCTCAGCTGCACCAGCGCCACGGTGTAGACCACCGCCGCCAGCAGCAGGCCCAGACCCTCGGCCCGGGTGAGCACGCCGTCCATCGCCATGACGAGCAGGGCCACGGCGGTGGCAATCATCACCGGCACGTCCAGCCGCACGCTCAGCGAGCGCGTGGGCAGCGGGCGGATGGCCGCACTCAGGCCCAGGATGAGCAGGATGTTGACGATGTTGGTGCCGGCGATGTTGCCCACCGCCAGCGGACCCCTGCCTTCGTGGACAGCGGTCAGACCCACCGCCAGCTCGGGCGCACTGGTGCCCACCGAGACCACCGTCAGGCCGATGACGATGGGGCTGATGCGCAGCAGGGTCGCAATGCGGGTGGCGCCGCGCAGCAGCATCTCGGCGCCCAGCACCACCACGACCAGGCCACCGAGGAACAGCAGGGCGGGATGCAGCGCCACGGCCTGTCCCGCGTCAGCCGGCGTCCTGCGGACCGCGCTTGTCGACCACCACCAGCACGTCGGCGTCACCCTCGGAGAGCACCCGTTTGGTCACGCTGCCCAGCAGCAGTTCTTCGGTCACATGGGTGCCGTGTTTGCCCATCACCACCAGGTCGCAGCCCAGGCGTTGCTGGTGGCCGGTGATCAGGGCCACGGCGTCGCCGTGTTCGACCAGCGGCGTGTAGTCGCCAGCCGCCAGGCCCTGTTCGGCCGCCATCTCGCGCAGCTGCCGCAGCGCGCGCTCGCGCGCCTCGATGCGGTACTGGTGGATGATGTCCTGCGACACGCCGGCGTACTGCAGCATGCCCTCGAAGGGCACGTCGAAGGCGTGCAGCAGCACCAGGTCGGCCCGAGGCGCGAGTTCGCGCGCCAGTGCCAGCGCCAGCGCGGAACCGGGCGAGAAGTCCATGGGCAGCAGCACGCGGCGGTAGGGCTGCTGGAACGGGTTCTTGACCACCAGCACCGGGCAATGGCTCCTGCGCATCAGGTGCGAGGCGGTGGAACCCACCACCAGGCGGCGCAGCAGGCTCTGCCCGCGCGCGCCCACCACCACCAGGTCGGCGTCGGTCTCGCGCACCAGCGCCGGCACCACGCGCGAGGCCAAGCCCTCTTCCACCCGCAGGGTGGGCGCCGGCCCCGGGTGGCGCGCCGGCTCGGCCATGGCGGCGGCCAGTGCGGCCTGCTGCTGCTGCATGGCGGTGTGGGCCACGCTGTCGGCGCGCTCGCCCAGCAGGTTGCGCAGCGGGCCCAGCGCGTCCAGCCCCAGCGCGTGCAGCACGGTGTGGCGGGCGCCGGTGGTCGTGGCCAGGTCGGCCGCGCGGTCCACCGCCTGCAGTGAGTGCGCCGACAGGTCGGTGGCGCTCAGGATGTGTCGGGTCATGGTCATGGCTCTCTCCTCGCAGGTTCTTCAGATGCGGCGCACACCGCGGCGACGCAACAGCGCCTTCTCGGCCTCCACCAGCACGAACACGCCCGCCCCCATCGCCAGGATCATGGCCCAGGAGCTGGCGTGCAGCGGCGTGGTGTGGAACAGCCGCTGCAGCGGCGGCGCGTAGGTGAACAGCAGCTGCAGCCCCACCAGAAGGGCCGCCACACCCAGCGCGACGGGGTTGCCGGTCAGCGTCTCGGCCCGCCAGGCATGGCGGGTGAAGTGGCGCACGTTGAACAGGTAGAACAGCTCGCACATCACGATGGTGTTGACCGCCGCGGTGCGCGCGGTCTCCAGTGCGGTGCCGCGCGCGAGCTCCCAGTGGAACACCCAGAAGGTGGCGGCGATCATCAGCCCGATGACGAACAGGATGCGCCCGCCCAGCGCGCGGGTGATGATGGATTCCTGCGGGGGCCGCGGCGGGTGCCGCATCACGCCCGGCTCGGCCGGCTCGAAAGCCAGCGACAGCGCCAGCGTCACCGAGGTCACGGTGTTGACCCACAGGATCTGCCCGGCCGTCACCGGCAGCGGCAGGCCTGCGAAGATGGCCAGCAGGATCACGCCGGCCTCGCCGCCGTTGGTGGGCAGCATGTGCATCAGCGACTTCTTGATGTTGTCGTAGACCACCCGGCCCTCGCGCACGGCGCGCGCGATGGTGGCGAAGTTGTCGTCGGTCAGCACCAGGTCGGAGGCCTCGCGCGCCGCGTCCGTGCCCTTGCCGCCCATGGCCACGCCCACATCGGCGGCTTTCAGCGCGGGCGCGTCGTTCACGCCGTCGCCGGTCATGGCCACCTGGTGGCCCTCGGCCTGCAGTGCGGCGATCAGCCGCAGCTTGTGCTCGGGGCTGGCGCGCGCGAACACGTCGGTGTCCTGGGCGGCGCGGCGCAGCGCCGCGTCGTCGAGCGCGGCGACGGCGTCACCCGTCAGTGCCCGGTCGGCACGCAGGCCCAGCTGTCGGCCGATGGCCGCGGCCGTGACCGCGTGGTCGCCGGTGATCATCTTCACGCGGATGCCGGCCTCTCGGCACTCCGCCACGGCAGCCACCGCCTCCTCGCGCGGCGGGTCGATGATGCCCACCAGGCCCAGCATCTCGAAGCGCGGGGTGAGGTCGGCCAGGTCCACCTCGGTGCGCCCTGTGGGCCAGTCGCAGCGGGCCAGTGCCAGCACGCGCTCGCCCGCGCCGCCGGCGCGCTCCACCGCCGCGGTCCAGCGCGCGCAGTCCAGGGGGCGGCCGCCCGCTTCGCCCGTGCACAGCGCCAGCACCCGCTCGGGCGCGCCCTTGAGCAGCAGCTCGTGGTGGCCGGCGTGGTCGTGGTGCAGCGTGGCCATGATCTGCCGCTCGGACTCGAAGGGGATCGCGTCCAGCCGGGGGAAGGCCTGGGCTTCGGTCGCGGCGTCCAGGTCGGCCTTGTGCGCCAGGGTGGTCAGCGCACCCTCGGTCGGATCGCCCGTGAGCACCCAGCCTTTGTCGTCTTCGCGGTGAATGCGCGCGTCGTTGCACAGCAGCGCGCAGTGCAGCAGGGTCATCAGCGCCGGCTCGTCGCCAGGGTGCAGCACCGATCCGTCCGCAAGGTGGAAACCGCCCTCGGGCACATAGCCGGTGCCGGTCACGCGCAGCTCGCGGCCCGGCAGCACCACGCGCACGGCGGTCATCTCGTTGCGGGTGAGGGTGCCGGTCTTGTCGCTGCAGATCACGGTGACCGAGCCCAGCGACTCCACCGCCGGCAGGCGCCGCACGACGGCCTTCTTGCGCGCCATCACCCGGGTGCCGATGGCCAGCACGATGGTCACCACCGCCGGCATGCCCTCGGGGATGGCGGCCACCGCCAGCCCCACCACCGCCAGGAACAGGTCGAACAGCGCCATGCCGGCCACGAAGTGGCCCCAGGCCATGGTCAGCACCGACACCCCGAGGATGAAGGCGGTGATCTGGCGCGCGAAACGGTCGAGCCGGCGCGTCAGCGGTGTGGCCAGGGTCTGCACGCCGCTGACCAGCTGGCCGATGTGGCCGATCTCGGTGGCGCCGCCGGTGGCCACCACCACGCCGCTGCCGCTGCCGTAGGCCACCAGTGTGCCCGAGAAGGCCATGCCGTGGCGGTCGCCCAGCGGCGCGCCCTCGGCCGCGGCGCCCGTGTCCTTGTCCACCGCGGCCGATTCGCCGGTCAGCGCCGCTTCCACCGTGCGCAGGTTGCGGCCCTGCAGCAGGCGCAGGTCGGCCGGCACGCGGTCGCCCGGTTCCAGCCAGACGATGTCGCCCGGCACCAGCTCCCCGGCGTCGATCTGGTGGCGCTCGCCGCCGCGCTGCACCGTGGCGCGCGCGGCCAGCATGCTGCGCACCGCCGCCAGGGCCTGTTCGGCCTTGCCCTCCTGGATGTGGCCGATGAGCGCGTTGATCAGCACCACGCCCAGGATCACGCCCGCGTCCACCAGGCTGCCCAGCAGCAGCGTGGCCAGCCCGGCGGCCAGCAGCACATAGATCAGCGGGTTGTGGAACTGCAGCGCGAAGCGCTGCCAGGCCGGCCGGCGCGGCGGCTCGGGCAGGCGGTTGGGGCCGTGCTGGGCCAGCCGCCGGGCCACCTCGCCGGCGTCCAGGCCGTCGGCCGGGTCCACGCCCAGGCGCCGCAGCACCTCGGGGCCTTCCAGGGCGTGCCACGGGGTCTTCATGCGGCCTCCCTTGCGGGTGCGGTCTCCTGCAGCCGGTCCAGGATGTGCGAGGCCATGCCGCGCGCCAGCTCGTGCTCGCCCAGGAACACCGTGCCCAGGCTTTCCTTGCGCAGCAGATCGGCCTCTTCCTCGTTGTGGGTGCGCAGCACCACGGCGATGCCGGGGTTGAGCGTGCGGGCGATCTCCACCATCTTGCGCACGTCCACCGCGTCGGGAATCGCCACCACCAGCATCGCCGCCTCGGCGATGTGGCCCTGCACCAGCACCTCGGGTGTCATGGCGTCGCCGCTGACGGCCGCGATGCCCTCGCGGCGCAGCGCGTCCACCGTCTCGCGGTTCTGCTCCACCACCACGAACGGCAGCTGGTGTTCGCGCAGCACCTGGGCGATGCGCCGGCCCACGCGGCCATAGCCCACCAGCACCACCTGCCCACTGAGCAGCTGGCGGTCGGTCGAGGTCGGCAGTTCGGCCAGCGGATCGTCGCGCATCTCCAGCTGGCGCGCGAAGGCCGAACGCGCCAGAACCCAGCGCCGCAGCGGCTCGACGGCCGAGAACAGCGCCGCGTTGGCCGCGATCGAGATCAGTGCGGCCGCCAGCACCAGGCTCTGGCCCTCGCGCGGCATCAGCTCCAGCGCCACCCCCAGGCCGGCCAGGATGAAGGAGAACTCGCCGATCTGCGCCAGGCTCGCGCCCACCGTCAGCGCGGTGTTCAGCGGGTAGCGGAACAGCAGCACCAGCGCCACGGCCGCCACGGTCTTGCCGATCAGGACAATGGCCACCACCGCCAGCAGCTTGACCGGCTGCTGAAAGACCACCGCCGGTTCGAACAGCATGCCCACCGAGACGAAGAACAGCACGGCGAAGGCGTCGCGCAGTGGCAGCGACTCGTCGGCCGCGCGGTGGCTGAACTCGGACTCGCGCATCATCATGCCGGCGAAGAAGGCGCCCAGCGCGAAGGACACGTCGAACAGCAGGGCCGCGCCGAAGGCCACGCCCACGGCGATGGCCACCACGCCCAGGGTGAACAGCTCCTGCGAGCCGGTGCGCGCCACCCACCACAGCAGCTTGGGCAGCAGCCGTCGGCCCACCACCAGCATCAGCACCACGAAGGCCGTGACCTTGGCCAGGGTGATGCCCACCGTGGTCCAGATCTCGCCGGCCTGGGGCGCCACCGCGGCCTCCCCGCCGTGCGCCTTGAGCACGCCCGCCAGCGCAGGCAGCAGCACCAGAACCAGCACCATCACCAGGTCTTCCACCACCAGCCAGCCGACCGCGATCTGGCCGTTGACCGACTTGAGCAGGCCCTTGGCCTCCAGCGCGCGCAGCAGCACCACCGTGCTGGCCACCGACAGGCACAGGCCAAACACGATGGCGGCGCCCAGGTCCCAGCCCCAGAGCATGGCCACGCCGCCCCCCAGCGCGGTGGCCACGGCGATCTGCACCACCGCGCCCGGCACAGCGATCTTCTTGACCGACATCAGGTCGGCCAGCGAGAAGTGCAGACCCACCCCGAACATCAGCAGCATCACCCCGATCTCGGCCAGCTGGCCGGCCAGGCCGACATCGGCCACGAAACCCGGCGTGGCCGGGCTGACCACGATGCCCGCCAGCAGGTAGCCCACCAGCGGGGGCAGCTTCAGCCGGGCAGCGAGCAGTCCGAACACCATGGCCAGGCCAAAGGCGGTCGCGATGGTGGCGATCAGCGTGACGTCATGGGGCATCCGTGCGGGCTTCCTTCGGGCGTGGAAAAAGGGTTTTTTGGCGGGTGGCGCTTTTGACCTTATCACGCGCGGGGCCACCCGCCCGGGTGTCCGAGCGTGGGCGTGGGCGACCCGGGCGGGCGCCTATTTCCGCAGGTGCCGGTAGACCAGGCCGCGCGAGACGCCGAGCTGGCGCGCGGTGCGCGCGACGTTGCCGCCGTTGGCCTGCAGCGCGTCTTCGATCAGGCGCTGCTGGGTCTGGGCCAGCGAGGGGGCGGCCGCCGGGGCGGGCGCCGGGGCCTCGGGCTCGGCGGCGGGTACCGGCCCGGGCGCGGGTGGCACGGTGGCCGGCCAGGCGACCGCGTGCCGGAAGTCGATGCCATCGCGCAGACCCAGGGTCGCGCGCACCCAGATGCCCAGGCCGCTGGGCAGCTGCAGGCGCAGGGCTTCGGTGGCGCCGCACAGGGGCAGCAGCTGCGCCAGCCCGTGGCCGAACAGCTCTTCCACCGGCGCCACCTCCTGGCGCGACGGGCGGCCCAGCAGGCTGTGGCCGGTGGCGTTGACCCAGACCACGCGACCGCCGTGGTCCACGCCGGCCAGTCCCTCCATCGGCGTGCCCAGCAGCGCGGGGGCGGCCTGGAAATGCAGCACCAGGTGCTCGTCGGATTGCGCCTGCAGCAGGCGGTTCTCGATCGAGGTGGCGTACACGCCGACCACGGCCGCGGCGTCGAAGCCGAAGGCGCGCGATTCGGTGGACACGTCCAGCACACCGACCAGCCGGCCGTGCACGTCGTGGATCGGTGCGGCCGCGCAGCGCACCTGGCCGAACACCTCGTAGAAGTGCTCGCAGCACTGCACGGTGCAGGCCATGCCGGTCTGCACCACGATGCCCGGCGCGTTGGTGCCCAGCACCTCCTCGGCCAGCTGGACGCCCACGCGCGTGGCGGCGTCCAGCACCTTCTGTTCGGGGTCGCCCGTGCCGCGCGAGGCGTGCACGATGACCCCGTGCGCGTCGGTCAGCATCAGGCGGCTGGCGGTGCCTGCGAGCGCGGCTTCGAGCTGCTGCAGGTCGCCGTGCGCGGCCTCCAGCAGGCGCCGGTTGCGCGCCAGCGCGGCGCTCAGCGCGCTGCGGTTGACCGGGTCCAGCGCGGGCATCTTGTGGCTGGCGTGGCCCAGCGTGCGGCTGCGGCTCCAGGATCGGATCACCGCCTCGCTCACCAGACCGGCGGGGTGCTGCTGTTCCTCGAAGAAGCGCTGGCGCGCCAGCGCCGCGCGCTGCTCGGGCGTCTGGAAGAACGGCTGCGGCGGCAGGTCCTGGGTGGACAGGGTTCGGTGGGGGGCGCGCATGGTGGTGGGGGCGAAGTCTCGCGTCCGAAGCGGCGGTGTGGGTGAGTGTTCCACTGCAGAACACTTTTCCCACCGGGAAAACCCGGACGTGATCCGCGGCGCCCAAATTCCCACAATGAAAGAGGACAGACAACAACCAGAGGCGCAGCCTCAACCCACAGGAGACATCCATGCAACAGACCACCCGATGGGCGGGCGCGGCCGCGCTTGCGCTGCTCGCCACCAGCCTGCACGCCCAGTCCCTGGACGACCTCAAGCGCGACAGCGCCACGCCCGGCGACGTGCTCACCTACGGCATGGGCTACAACAACCAGCGCTACAGCCCGCTCAAGCAGATCAACACGAACAACGCGGCCAAGCTGCGCCCAGTCTGGGCCTACAGCCTGAACAACCCGCAGGGCCAGGAGTCGCAGCCCATCGTGCACAACGGCGTGATGTACGTGACCACGCACAACAGCACCGTTGCGCTCGACCCGGCCACCGGCAAGCAGATCTGGAAGCAGGAGATCGAACTGCCCCAGGACGTGTTCAAGATGGCCTGCTGCGGCATCCTCAACCGCGGCGTCGCGATCTACGACGGCAAGCTGTTCCGCAGCACGCTGGACGCCCACGTGATGGCGATGGACGCCAAGACCGGCAAGCAGCTGTGGAAGAGCAAGGCCGCCGACTACCAGAACGGCCAGGCCATGACCAGCGCGCCGCTGATCGCCAACGGTGTGGTGCTGACCGGCATCGCCGGCGGTGAGTACGGCACGCGCGGCTTCATCGACGGCTGGGACCCGGCCACCGGCAAGCAGCTCTGGCGCTTCTACACCACGGCCGCACCCGACCAGAAGGGCGGCGACACCTGGCCCGGCGACACCCACCTCAAGGGCGGCGCGCCCACCTGGCTGACCGGCGCCTACGACCCCGATCTGGACCTGGTCTACTGGGGCACGGGCAACGGTGGCCCCTGGAACCCGAACGCACGCCAGGGCGACAACCTCTACATCGCCTCGGTCGTGGCCATCCGCCCCAAGACCGGCGAACTCGTGTGGCACTACCAGTTCAGCCCCAACGACCCCTACGACTACGACGCCACCGAGGTCGGCATGCTGGTCGACATGAAGATCGGCGGCAAGGACCGCAAGGTGCTGGCCCAGGCCAACCGCAATGGCTTCTTCTATGTGCTCGACCGTGCGAATGGCGAGCTGCTCGCGGCCAACCCCTATGTGAAGGTCAACTGGGCCGAACGCATCGACCTCAAGACCGGCCGCCCGGTGCCCACCGAAACCGACAAGAAGGCGCGCGCCGGTGAAGACGTGGAGATCTTCCCCAGCGTGCTCGGCGGCAAGAACTGGACGCCGATGTCCTGGAACCCGTCCACGGGTCTCGCCTACGCCAACACGCTCAACATCAGCTGGCCCTACCAGCTGGCCAAGCCCGAGTACAAGAAGGGCGAGTGGTACCTGGGCGTGAACTTCCGCGGCGTGAACATGCCCAAGAACGAACCGCACGGTTACCTCAGCGCCATCGACCCGATGACCGGCAAGAGCAAGTGGCAGATGGCGTGGCCGGGCCAGCCGAGCATGGCCGGCACGCTGTCGACCGGCGGCGGCCTGGTGTTCACCGGCGCGGCCACGGGCGAGTTCATCGCGGTGGACGCGAACAACGGCAAGAAGCTCTACGAGTTCCAGACCAGCAGCGGCATCATCGGCCTGCCCGTGACCTTCGAGCACAAGGGCAAGCAGTATGTGAGCATCGTTTCGGGTGCTGGCGGTGTGTGGGCGCTGATGGGCGACGAGCGCATGTCGCAGGTGCCCGCCGGCGGTTCGGTCTGGACCTTTGCTGTCGATTGACGATGCGCTGGCGTGAACCCATCCTGTGTGCGCTCGCCCTCACGGGCGCGGCGCTGGCGCAGTCGAACACCGTGCCGGCCCAGACGCTGCCGGTGGAGATCCCGCCCGCGGCCCCCTTCACCGCCGAGGCGGTGGAAAAAGGCCGCGAACAGTTCCACCGCACCTGCGCCCAGTGCCACGGCCGCAACATGGTCAACGCGGGCACCACGGTGTATGACCTGCGCAAGTTCCCCACCGAGCAGCGCGAGCGCTTCTACAACTCCGTGACCAACGGCAAGGGCAACATGCCCTCGTTCAAGGGCGCGCTGGAGCCGGAGGCGATCGAGCTGCTGTGGAACTACGTGGCGACGCGTGGAGGGAAAGAGCTGTGAACACCCCGCGCGCGCTGATGGCGTCGCTGCTGCTCGCACCGGTGATGGCGCTGGCGCAGGCGGCGCCGCTGACGGTCTGCATGGCCGAGGACAACCCGCCGTTCTCGATGGCGCGCAAGGGCCAGGTCACCGGCTTCGACGTGAAGCTGGCGGAGGCCGTGGCGCGCGAGCTGGGGCGCGAGCTGAAGCTCATGCCCTTCGAGCCCGAGGTCGAGAAGGAGGCGATGCTGACGCACGAGGTCAACGCCATGCTCTCGGCCGGCCTGTGCGATCTGGCCAGCGGTTTTCCGCTGCTGGCCTCGGACCTGGGGCCGCCGACGCGCGAGCGTTTCAAGACACCGGACCACCCGGGCGCCAAGCCGCCGCGCGAGCGGCCTTTCGTGCCGCTGGGCACGCTGGTGCCGAGCCAGCCCTACCAGGGCACGGCGCTGGTGATCGTGCAGCGCGCCGGTGCGCCCGTGGCGGCGTCGCTGGGTGATCTGAAGGGCCGCAAGGTGGCCGCGGTGGCGGGCACGCTCGAAGGCACGCTGGTGGCCATGTACGGCGGCGGTGCGCTGGCCAAGGACATGGTGTCGCTGGGGCAGCGCGAGGATGTCTGGGCGGCGCTGGACAGTGGCCGGGTGGACGCGCTGATGGTGCCGTCCGCGGCGTTCGACACCTACCGGGCGCGCAAGCCGGGCACGACCCTGCAGGCGGGGCCCGCGCGGCCGCTGGGGATCAACCTGGGCTGGGTGGCGCTGTCGTCGAAGGCGGATCTGCTGGAGGCGGTGAACCGGGTGGTGGCGCGTGCTTCGGCTTCCGGGGAGCTGCAGGTGTGGGCGCGGGAGGCGGGTCTGTCGTGGCAGGCGCCTTCTGTGCCTGCTGTGACCGGGACTCTGTCGTTGGCTGGGTTGCTTCGGGACTGAGCTTCTTTCGTGTCTTTTCTGGGCTTGGACCTCGCGCCAGGGTGATGGCGCCGCCCGCAGGCTCCGGCCCACCTCGCACGCGCGCTCGCCTGTTCGCCGCCATTGCTTCATGAACACCGGGTGGGCGCGCCCAACTCTGTGGCATGCGCGAATGGGGCCTGCGCCTGCGGACGGCGCCATCACCCTGTGAGGGGCGTGCGGGAACGCATCAGAAGGCAGGGGAGTCGGACATCCCTGTCTCCTCTTGCTTCGCACACCCGGCTCAGAACAACAGCAACGAAAGAAACAGGACGAAGGAAAAAATTCAGGCCAGCGCAGCCACCTGCCGAGCAAAGAACTTCGGCAAAGCAGCCTTCGAACACGCCTGCAAGGCACAAAGAAACGCGTGGTCCGGCCGCGCCACGCCATGCCTGAGCATCAGGTCGTGCCGGATGCGCCCCAGCAGCTCCGTCGCCATCTCCGCATCCGCCAGCGCCCGGTGCGCCTGCCCCGTGCGCGGCAGGCCGAACCAGTCCACCAGCTGCCCCAGCTTGTGGCTCGGCGCCTCCGGGTAGAGCCGGCGCGAGAGCAGCACCGTGCAGGCGAAGGGTTGCAAGGCCGGCAGGCCGCACAGCGCCAGTTCGGCCTGCCAGTAGCGCCGGTCGAAACCCGCGTTGTGCGCCACCATCGGCGCATCGCCCACGAAGCGTGCGGCCTCGGCCATCACCTGCGCGGCCGGCGGCGCGGCGGCCACCATCGCGTTCGTGATGCCCGTCAGCTGCGTGATGAAAGACGGAATGCGCACACCCGCGTTCATCAGGCTCTGGAACCGGTCCACCACCCGCCCGCCCTCGGTCATCACGATCGCGACCTCGGTCGCGCGGTCGCCCAGGTTCGGCGAGGTGCCGGTGGTTTCAAAGTCGATGACGGCGATGCGGTTCATGCGGAAGTGGGCGTTCGTGAGGTGGCGCGCGGCAGGCGCAGCGTGAAGCTGACGCCGTCGCCGACGTTCGCGGCCGTGATGGTGCCACCCATCTTGGCCATGTAGGTGCGTGCGACGAACAGGCCCTGGCCGCGGCCCTCGCCCTGCGCGCCGCTGGCCGCGCCGTCGCTCACGCCGTAGTCGAAGATCTTGTCCAGCAGCGCCTCGGGAATCGCCGGGCCGGTGTTGTGGATCTCCAGCGCCACCATCGTCTCGCCGCTGCCCGACAACGCCAGCGTGACCGGCGTGCCGGCCGGGCGGTAGCGGTCGGCGTTGCGCAGCACGTGGGTCACCACGTCCTCCAGCGAGTGTTCGTCGGCCTGCACCCAGACCGGCGCACCGGACGGCGTGTAGACCACGTCGGCGATGCCGGCGTAGGGCGCGTTCTCGGCCACGTGGCGCAGGAAGGTGTCCAGGTCCAGCGCGTCCACCTCCACCGTCGCCGCCGTGATCGCCTCGCTCGGCGAGGCCGTGCCGTAGAGCGCGCGCACCGCCTGCTGCATGCGGTGCACATAGCGGTGGCTGGGGTCGGCGGTGTCGCCGTGCAGCACCATCAGCGACTGCAGCGGCGACATGATCTCGTGGCCCACCGCGTGCCACATGTCGCGCTCCTGCTCGTTGCGCAGGTGCTCGCGCCGCACGCCCTCCTTCACCCGCTGCAGCAGCGCCGCCAGCGAGCCGGCCAGGATGCCCATCTCGTCGCGTCCGCGGAACTCGCTCACGTCCAGATCGCCCAGCCGCCGCTCGACCTGCGGGTCCTGCATGTTGTAGTTCAGCGCCGCGGCCCGTTTGGTCAGCAGCGCCACCGGGCGGATCAGGCCCAGCTCGATCACCAGCCAGGCCAGGAAGATGGCCGCCAGCATCGCGCCGACAAAGCCGCTCATGCGCGTGGCGGTGGCGCTCAGGCTGCGGTCCACGCTGGCCAGCTCGCCGCCGAGGCTCAGCTGGTAGCGGCCGCTGGAGGTGCTCACGGTCTCGCTGGCCAGCACCTGCGTGCGCGTGTCGCCCGACGGCAGCCGCAGGATCAGGCGCGTGAGCCAGGGCGCGGCCACGCCCTCGCCCTGCGCCTGGCCGCGCAGCTGCGTCACCAGCTGCGGCGCGGTGCCGCCCAGGCGCTCGATGCGCAACACCTCGCCCTCGGACAGCGTGCCCGCCAGCTGCTGCAGCGAAAACGCCCGCTCCGCGCCCGGCCGCGCGCTGTCGAACAGCACCTGCCCGCCCGGCGCCACCCACTGCAGGTGCAGCCGCGTCTGCGCCAGATCGGCCGGCGGCCAGGTGCGCGGCCCCTTGGCAAACAGCGCCTTGCGCCAGGCCTCCACCGGCACCCGCAGCGAGAGCAGGCTGCGGCGCGCGCAGTCCGGCAGGGCCTGGCCCGGCACCGCGCAGCCGGCCTCCTGCCAGAGCCAGCCGCGGAAGTCGCGCACCGGCCGCGAGCCCTTGACCAGCAGCGTGCCCTCGCCCGCGAAGCCGGTGATGCGGCCGCGCAGGCCGCCGTCGCCCAGGTCGGCCGGTGCGTCGCCCGGTGCCTCGAAGGGCGCGACCCAGCGCTCGGTGCCGGCGGCGGTCTCGGCGCGGATCACCGCGTGGCTCACCGGGTCCAGCTCCAGCGTGCCCTTCTCGCGCGCCACCGCCGGTGGCAGCACCAGGTCGGCCACCAGGTAGACCACGCCGCCCGCGTACGCGCTGTTGCCCACACCCACACACAGCTGCCCGCCGTCGTTCGGCCAGTGCACCGCGCAGCCGCTCATTTCCACCGCCTGCCGCGCCTTGAACGGGTCGGAGTAGTCGAGCGCGGAGAACGGCAGCACCACCGGCGAGAGCCCCGCGTCCGAAGGCGCCACCGCGTCGGCGTTGATCAGCGCCAGCTGCCCGGTGGGGTGGCGCAGCTGCGCGGCCAGGGTGGAGAGCGTCTGCCGGAAGCCCGCCTCGTAGCGCGCCCGCGCGCGCTGCTTCTCCTCGGCCAGCAGCGTCAGCGCCAGCCCCACCACCGCCAACGCCAGCAGCAGGAACACGCCGTGGAACACGATGCGCCGCCGGAACGCCGCCAGCGGCAGCCGCGGCAGCGTCAGCGCCGGCAGCGAGGGCAGGTCCAGCGGGCCGAACTTCACGGCCGTGACCAGCGGAAGCCGCGCATCGGCACGTTCTCGATCGCATCAAACGACGGATCGAGATCGCGGAACGCGTCGCGGATCGCGCTCACGTGCTTGCGCACGTTGTCGCGGTTGCGCCCGCTCTTGACCACCTCGAACAGGTCCTCGTAGCTCACCGTCTGGCCCTTGTGCTGCACCAGCACGGCCAGGATGCGCTGGGCCGTCAGCGGCAGGTTGATGCGCTGGCCGCGCCAGGTGGGCGAGCGCTGCCACAGCGGGTCCAGGCTCAGTTCGTCGTCCACCGCGGCCACCGGTTCAGCGCCCCTCTGCGAGCGCGCGCTGCGCAGGATGTCCAGAAAAGTCTCGACGAATTCGGCCTCGTCGAAGGTGGTCTTCTGCAGGTAGTCCCAGGCGTCCAGCGCCTTCATGATGCTGCGGTAGATCGCGGCCGGCATGGCCGAGACCACCAGCACCGGCGTGCCCTGGTGCAGCTTGTTGATGGTGTTGATGATGGCCACGCCCGCGTGCCGCTCACGGCCCAGTTCGATATCCAGCACCACCAGGTCGTAGCGCTCGCGCGCCAGCGCGGCCTCGGCGCTGTCGCGGTCGAACCACTGGTGCACGGTCAGTTCGGGGCGTGCGGCTTTGATCCAGCCGGCCAGCTGGTCGCTGGTGGGGCGGTCGTCTTCGATCACGGCAACGGTGGGCATGGGCCGATTATCGAAGCGGCCCGGGATGGGCCCCTGTGAGTGTTTCTTCCGGGGCCGGCGGCAAACCCGCCCGGCGGCCGCATTGAGACTTCCGCGCGCCTTGGGAACGATGCAGGGCATGGCGGACCCGCGGTTGGGAACGCCTGCCACAACACCCGGAGGACCCCATGCTGCACCGACTCAAGACCCTCACCCGTTCCACCCGCCTGGCGCTGGCCCAATGGCTGCGCGGGAACCGCGCCGCCGCCACCGAAGAGGGCGACGAGGCCTCCGCACCCCCGGTGCGCCCCATGCGCCCCATGCCCAGCGTCGGCCTGCGCCCCGTGCTGCTCACCCTGGGCACCGCCGCCATCGCCGCGGGCGCCGGCTGGGTGCTGGTGAAGCACCCGCCGGTGCAGCCGCTGGAGCCCGGCCACCTGGCGGTGCGCACCAACAACCTGACGGGCGAGACCAGCGTCTGGCGCGAAGGCCCGGTCTGGGTCTGGCCCGGCCTGCACCAGCTCGCCACCCTCTCGCTGCAGGACCGCAGCTGGACCGCGGCGGCCATGGCCACCGCCGACGGCGCCGCGCCAGCCCAGACGGTGGAAGGCCTGTCCATCGGCATGGACCTGCGGGTGCGCTACGCCATCGACCCCTCGCGCATCGGCGGCGCGAAGGCGCTGAGCTACCCGAAGGACATCGACGGCCAGATCATCGAGCCCGCCGTGCAGGCCACGGTCTACAAGATCGTCGCACGCCACACGGTGCGCGAGATCTTCTCCTCGCAGCGCGCGCAGATCGAGCAGGACATCGAAACCCAGATCCGCGAGCGCCTGAAAACCGACGGCCTGCTGCTGCGCTCGGTGCACATCGGCCAGATCGACCTGCCCGAGGACTACCGCCGCGGCATGGAGGTGCTGCTGACCGAAGGCCTGTCGGCCGAGAAGATGCGCTACACGCTGGAGCTGCGCGAGAAGCAGGTGAAGGAAAGTGAACTCACCGCCGCCGCCGAGAAGGCGCGGCGCGAGGTCGCGGCCGAGGCCGCGGCGCGCGAGCAGGTGATCGCGGCCAAGGCGCAGGAAGAGGCGATGAAACACGTGCTGCCGCTCAAGCAGCGCCAGATCGAGCAGCGCCAGCTCGAAGCCGAGGCCGCGCGCGTCTCGCGCGTCAAGCAGGCCGAGGGCGCGGCCCAGGCGCGCCGCATCGAGGCCGAGGGCGAGGCCGAAGCGCGCCAGAAGCTGGCCGACGCCGAGGCCTACCGCCTCAGGAACATCGGCAAGGTCAACGCCGAACAGATGGCGCTCGAAGGCGCGCTCATCACCAGGCACCCGCTGCTGATCCAGAAGACCATGGCCGACCGCCTGAGCGACAAGGTGCAGGTGATCATCGCGCCGCCGAACAGCAACGGCTTCATCGGCAACAACCTCATTGGCAACGTCGCAGCGGCATCGCGCGACGACGAGCTGGCCGGCGACCACGGGGAGCAATGAGATGGGCCTCGGACCGAAGACCCGCTGGGCGCGCTACCTCTGGGCCGGCACGCTGGCCATCGCGCTGGCCGCCACGCTCTACACCGCCGCGGCACGCGCTGCGACCTCCGCACCCGCCACCGCCGTCGGCCTGGTGACGCGCGACAAGGTCGCCCTGCGCGCCGCGCCCAGCGACCGCGCCGCCAGCCAGACCCTGCTCTGGCGCGGCGAGGCGCTGGAGATCCGCGGCGCCCGGGGCGACTTCCTGCAGGTGTGGGACCACCACCGCGAGCGCGGCGGCTATGTGCGCGCCACCCAGCTGATGCGCGTGGCCGGCGACGCCGCCGAAGCGCCGCAGCTGCTGGCCCTGCTGGGCTTCGTGAGCGAGCAGCCGGGCGCCGAGCCGCTGGGCCTGGCGCTGGCCGCCGCCACCATCCAGGCCCTGCCCGCGGCCGCGCTGCAGGGGCCGCCCGGCGCGGCCGTGATGGACGCCATCGGCCGCCAGGCCGAGCGCCTGGCCGAACGCGCCACCGCCGGCGCCCGCCGCGCCGACGACCCGCTGCTGACCGCGCACCTGGACGTGGCGCGCCGCCACGGCGTCGAGCTGACCACCAGAGAGCAGGAAGGCCGCATGAACATCTGCTACGAAGGCGATGCCTGGCGCCGCCTGCTGGTCCTGCCCGCCGCCAGCGCCGAACAGAAGGCCCGCGCCGCGCTGGCCCTGACCCGCGCCGAGTGCCTGGAGCAACCGACCCGCATCGCCGACCGCGAGGCACTCGACGAAGGCCTGGCCGACCTGCTGGCCCACGCCGACGCACCGGCGCTCGCGCCCCACTGGCGCGCCCGCATCGCCACGCGCCAGGCCGAGGTCTGGAGCCGCATCGCCTACGCTCGTGCCCAGCGCGACAGCGCCGACACCGCCCGCCGCGCCGCGCAGCAGGCCATCGACGCCATCGGCCGCATCGAGAAGGCCGAGCTGGTCGACGACGACCTCGCGCGCTTCCACGCCGCCGCCGTGCGCGTGAACGCCGTGCGCTGGGCCGCCGCACCGGCCGTGCCCGCGCCGGGCCGTCTCGCCATCACCACCCGCCGCGCCGACGATGGCCAGACCTGCGTGAGCCTGCGCGACGCCAAAGCCAAGGCCGACGCGCCCGCGCTGGCCGAGCGCTGCAGCTGGGGCCAGGTCTGGGCCGCCTCGGCCGCGCCCAACCGCGAAGGCACGGCGCTCGCGCTGGCGGTGCAGCCGGTCGACGGCTGGCGCGAGCTGTGGGTGTTCAGGAAGGACGCGGGCGGCTGGGGCGTGCAGGTGCTGCCACCCGCCGCGCTGCAACCCGGCACCGGCTACGCCGAGTTCGCCGGCTGGGAACCCGGCGGCCGGCGGATGCTGGTGGCGCGCGAGGCCCTGGCCGAAGGCAAGACCATCCGCCGCTTCGAGGTGGTGAAGGTGGCCACGCTCACACCCGAACGCACCGCCTTCGACGCCGAGGCGCTGGGCCCGTTCAGCCGCTGGCCGGATGCGGCGTGGAAGCGGGCGTCGCTGGCGTTGCGGTGAGCGACAGTGGGCCACCGCCGCCCTATGATCGCCGCATGCTGATCGAAACTCTGGGCTCGGCCCGCGACATGGGCCGCCTCAACCAGATCCTGGGCGTGCTCATCCGCCACGGCTTTGGCGACAGCGTGCGCCGGCTGGGTCTGGCGGACCGGCTGGAGCGCGCCGGCCATGCGCTGCGCTGGGAGCACGCGGCCGACCTCGCAAAACTGGAGCCGCCGGTGCAGCTGCGCCTGGTGCTCGAAGAGCTGGGGCCGACCTTCGTCAAGCTCGGCCAGATCCTCGCCGGGCGCGCCGACCTGTTCGGCCCCGAGTACATCGCCGAGTTCGAGAAGCTGCACAGCAACGTGCCCGGCCTGCCGCTGGACGAGCTTCGGCCGCAGCTGCGCGAAGACCTGGGCGGCGAGCCCGAGGCGGTGTTCGCGCGCTTCGACACCGAGCCGCTGGCCGCGGCCTCCATCGCCCAGGTGCACCGCGCGCAGCTGCACGACGGCACCGAGGTGGTGGTCAAGATCCGCCGCCCGGGCATCGACCGCACCATCGAGGCCGACCTGCGGCTGATGGGCCGCCTGGCCGCGCTGGCCGAGGCCGAGCTGCCTGCCCTCAAGCCCTACCGCCCGCAGCAGCTGGTGCGTGAGCTGGCGCAGTCGCTGCGCCGCGAGCTGGACCTGGCCAGCGAGTGCCGCAACGCCGAGCGCATCGCCACCAACATGGCCGGCCTGCCCTGGATCGTGGTGCCCAGGGTGCACTGGGACTTCACCCGCGCGCGCGTGAACGTGCAGGACTTCGTCCAGGGCATCGCGGGCCACGAGCTGGCCCAGCTCGACGAAACCGGGCTGGACCGCACCCTGCTGGCGCGCCGCGGCGCCCAGGCGGTGCTCAAGCAGATCGTGCAGGACGGCCTGTTCCACGCCGACCCGCACCCCGGCAACGTGTTCTACCTGCCGGACAACCGCATCGCCTTCATCGACTTCGGCATGGTCGGCCGCCTCTCGGCGCGCCGCCGCGAGGAGCTGCTGCAGCTGCTGATGGGCCTGGTCGAGCGCGACCCGCGCACCGTGGCCGACGTGCTGCTGGACTGGGCGGGCGACGCCCACACCGCCAACCTGTCCTCGCTGGAAACCGAGATCGAGACCTTCGTCGACCAGTACCACGGCGCGCCGCTGGCCGAGCTCAACCTGGGCCAGATGCTGGGCGACGTGACGGGCATCCTGCGCGGCCACCAGCTGGGCCTGCCGTCCGACCTGGCGCTGCTGATCAAGGCCTTCATCACGCTCGAAGGCATGGGCCGCGGGCTGGACCCGGACTTCCACATGACCAGCGAGGCGCTGCCCCTGCTCAAGCAGGTGGTGCGCGCGCGCTACCAGCCCAAGGCCATGGCCACGCGGGCCTGGAAGACGCTGCGCCGGGTGCTCTCGGTGGCCGAGCAGCTGCCCGACGACGTCACGCGGCTGCTGCGCAATGCGCGCCGCGGCAAGGTGCACGTGGGCATCGACATCGCCCACCTCAAGCGGGTGGGCGACCAGATCGACCGCGCGGCCAACCGGCTGGCGATGGCGCTGATCATTGCCGCGCTCATCGTCGGCTCCTCGATCGTGATGACGGTGCAGGGTGGCCCGACCCTGTTCGGCTTGCCGGCGTTCGGCTTCATCGGCTTTGCCAGCGCGTTTGCCGGCGGCCTGTGGCTGGTGCGCGCCATCTGGCGCAGCAGCCACGGCAAGGACCTGGGCGACGACTGAGCGCCACCCGGTGCGCCAGGGTCCGGCGCACCAAGTCTGTTCACCGCCGGGCCGAAGCGCCCTGTTTCTGACGCGCTTTGGTGCGCCGGGCGCGTTCAAAGGCCCCGCCAACCCTGGCACGCTCCATGCATTGGGGGGTATCAGCATGGATGAGCGGTCTGTGACCGGTGGTTGCAGCGGCTCGTGCGTAGGTCCACTAGGGTTCCGTCTGCGGCAGCGCAGGGTCTGGTCCGAGAGTGGGCCGGCCTCATCGCAGGCTCCACGGAGGGACAAAAGCCCGGGAGAACGACATCAGATCGTCTCTCCTGCGCCCGTCCCACACCACATGGAGCTTCACATGAAACTGGCTGGTCTCTTCTCCTCTCCCGCAGCGTCCACCCCTTCGTCGTCCCTGCTCGGCCGGCTGTTCAAGCCCGCGCTGGGCGTGGCGCTCTCGCTGGCCACCGCCGCCGCGATGGCGGCGCCCACCAACATGAAGATCGCCACCGTGGTGTGGATCGGCTATGGCCCCTTCTATGTGGCCGAGTCGCTGGACCTGTTCAAGAAGTACAACCTCAAGGTCTCGCTGCAGGTCTTCACCGACCCGGCGCTGATCCCGCCCGCCATCGCCTCGGGTGCGGTGGACGGCGGCATGCTGACCTACGACCAGGTGGTCGGCCAGGTGGCGTCCGGCAAGGCCATGAAGGTGGTCATGCCCATCGACTACTCCAACGGCGGCGACGCCATCGTGGCCGACGCGTCCATCCAGTCGGTCAAGGACTTCAAGGGCAGGAAGGTGGGCTACAACCCGCTCTCGCCGAGCGACTTCCTGCTGTCCTACGCGCTCAAGATCAACGGCCTGGGCGAGAAGGACATCAGCCCCGTCAGCATGACGCCCGAAGCGGTGCCGGCGGCCATGGCCTCGGGCCAGCTGCCCATCGGCGTGACCTACGAGCCCAGCCTGTCGCAGGTGCTGGGCCAGGGCGGCGGCAAGAAGTTCAAGGTGGTGTTCTCGTCCAAGGACGCGCCCGGCCTGATCGCCGACGTGCTGGTGTTCGACGACAAGGTCATCAAGGACAAGCCGGCCGAGATCACCGGTCTCATCAAGGCCTACCTCGACGGCATGGCCTACATGAAGGCCAAGCCCGACGAGGCCGCCAAGATCATCGGCAAGTTCATGGGCGTCTCGGCCAAGGAAGCCAAGGAACAGATGAGCGGCGTGTACAACATCCCGCTGGCCGAGATGCCCAAGGCCTTCCTGCCCGCCAAGGAAACCACCTCCTACTACGCCAGTGGCGAGGTGATCGGCCAGCTGCTCAAGGCCAAGGGCCAGATCAGCGCCATCCCCGCCACCGAGGCCACCTTCGACGCCTCGCTGGTCAAGGCGCTGGTCAAGTAAGCGGGGTGCGCGCCATGCCCGCCCTGTTCCGGCACGCCGACGGCGCGCTGCCCAACACGCTCGCCCTTGCGGTGACCGTGCTGGGCTGGCCCGCCGGGATCTGGATGCTCGGCCAGAGCGCCTGGTGGCTGAATGCCACCGGTGTGCTGCTGGTCGCGCTCACCCTCACCTGGTCGGCCTACTTCATCCACGAGTTCGCCCACCAGGCCATCTTCCGCACGCCGCAGGCCAACGAGCGCTGGGGCGTGGCCATGAGCTGGATCAACGGCAGCGCCTACGCCAGCTTCGACGACCTGCGCCGCAAACACATGCGCCACCACGTCGAGCGCGCCGACGTCATCACCTTCGACCACCAGGCCTTTCTGCGCGCGCACCCGCTGGTGCGGCGCCTGGTGCTGGCGCTGGAGTGGCTGCACATCCCGGCGGTGGAGTTCGTGATGCGCGGCTTCGTCATCGCCCTGCCCTTCATGGACGAGCGCAAGAAGGCCGCGCGCGGCCGCGTCGTCGGCGTGGCCGTGGTGCGGCTGACCGCCTGGGTGCTGCTGGCGTGGTGGTCGCTCAAGGCGCTGGCGCTGTACGCGCTGGCCTATCTGCTGTTCGTGCACCTGCTGCGTTTTGCCGACTGCTTCCAGCACACCTACGACGCCTACCCCATCCTCGACGACAAGCCGATCCCCGACGACAAGGTGCGCGACCGCGCCTACGAGCAGGCCAACACCTACAGCGACGTGGTGGGGCTGGACGCCAAGTGGCTCAACCTGGTGTGGTTGAACTTCGGCTTCCACAACGCGCACCACGAACGTCCGGTGGCTCCGTGGCACCAGCTGCCTGCCCTGCACCGGCAGCTCTACGCGGACCAAAGCCCGCAGGTGGTGACCGTGGGCGAGCTGCTGCGCGCCTACCACCGCCACCGCGTCACGCGCGTGCTGGCCAAAGACTATGGCGCCGTGCTGCCGCCCGGCACGCCGCACCGGGCCGATGGTTTCATCGGTGCGGTGGGCGTGTCCTTCCTCACCGCGGTATGACGGTCCGCTACGGCCTGGAAGGCCGCACCGTGCTCATCACCGGCGCGGCCGGAGGCATCGGCCAGGCGCTCTCCCGCGCCTTCCTCGAACAGGGCGCGCGGCTGATGCTGCTCGACCGCGAGGCTGCGCCGCTGGACGCGCTGGTCGAATCCCTGCACAGCCACCAGGTGCACAGCGCCGTGTGCGAGCTGGGCAGTGATGCCGCGGTGGCCGCTGTCGCGGCGCAGGTGGCCGAGAGCTTCGGGCGCCTCGACGTGCTGGTCCACAACGCCGGCACCGAATACCCGACCCCGGTCGATGACGGTGCCGACGACGCCAACGCGCGCTGGGCCGCGCTGCTGGACAACAACGTCAGTGGCATGTGGCGGCTCACGCGCGCGCTGTTGCCGCTGTTGCCGCGCGGCGCCAGCGTGATCCACCAGTCCTCGATCTGGGGCCGCGTCGGCGTGGCCGGCTTTTCGGCCTACAGCGCCAGCAAACACGCCATCGTCGGCCTCACGCGCTCGCTGGCGCTGGAACTGGGCCCGCGAGGCATCCGCGTCAACGCGGTCTGCCCCGGCTGGGTGCGCACCGACGCCGCCATGCGCTCGCTCGCGGCCATGGCACTGGAGCGGGGCTGCAGCGAAGCCGAGGTGGAACGCGAGATCCTGGCGCGCCAGGCCGTGCCGGTCATGCTCACGCCGGACGACCTGACCGATACCTTCCTCTTCCTCGCCAGCGACGGTTCGGCCGCGCTCACCGGCCAGTGCCTGTGCCCCAGCCACGGCGAGGTGATGTTGTGACGCCATCGGCGCTCCCCACGGTGTCGCTGCAGGGCCGCACGGCCCTGGTCACCGGCGCGGCCACGGGCATCGGCCGCGCGTGCGCGCTGCGCCTGGCGCAGGCGGGTGCGTTCGTGTGGGTCAACCACCTCGGGCAGGCGGGCGCGGCCGGCGACGTCGTGCGCGAGATCGCCGCCGCCGGTGGCCGTGCGCAGGCCATCGAGGCCGACGTGAGCGACGCCGCCGCGGTGCAGCGCATGGCCGAGGCGGTGGGCGCTGTGGACGTGCTGGTGAACAACGCCGGCGTCATCCAGGAGAAGCCCTTTCTGGAGACCACCGAAGCCGACTGGGACCGCATGCTGGCGGTGGACCTCAAGGCCGTGTTCCTGGTCTGCCGCGCCATCATCCCCGGCATGCTTTCAAAGGGCCAGGGCGCCATCGTCAACATCGCGTCCGATCTCGGCATCCTGGGCCGCGAGCGCTACGCGCCCTATTGCGCGGCCAAGGCCGGTGTGATCGGCCTGACCAAGTCGCTGGCGCGCGAGTTCGCGCCGCAACACATCCGCGCCAACGCGGTCGCGCCCGGCCCGGTGGCCACCGCCATGGTCTCGCTCGAACACATGAGCGCCGAGTGGGTGGAGAAAGAGCTGGCGATTCCGCAGCACCGGCTCGGTGCACCGGAGGAGATCGCCGACACCGTGCTGTTCCTTGCGAGCGACCTTTCGCGCTTCTACACCGGTCAAGTCCTTGGACCGAATGGCGGGTCCGTGATGCCCTGACCGTCCCCCAATGAACCTGCTCCCCGCCCACCCCACCGACCGCGTCGCCACGGCCGTGCTGCTGTTCTCGGCCACGCTCTGGGGCCTGACCTGGATGCCGCTCAAAGGCTTCATCGCGCAGGGCCTGCCCGGCCCGCTGGTCTCGCTGCTCACCTACGGCTCGGTGGGCCTGCTGGCGCTGGCCGTGCTCTGGCGCGACCGCGCCGCCTGGCGCGCGCAGTGGGGTCTGGTGCTGGCGCTCACGCTGGTAGGAGGATGGGCCAACACCTCCTTCGTCAACGCGGTGATGCTGGGCGACGTGGCGCGGGTGATGTTCCTGTTCTACCTCTCGCCGGTGTGGTCGGTGCTGGGCGGCTGGTTGTTTCTCAAGGAGCGCATCCCGCCCGCGCGCTGGGCCGCGGTGGCGGGCGCCATCGTCGGCCTGTGGCTGGTGCTCGGCGGGCCGGGCCTGGGCGGCGCCGAGGCGCTGGCCTTCACCTGGGTCGACGCGCTCTCGCTCTCGGCCGGCTTTGCCTTCGCGGCCAACAACGTGATTGCGCGCGCCGCGCACCGCGTGCCGCTGCGCACCAAGACCTTCGCCGTCTTCGTCGGCTGCGGCCTGCTGTCCGCCATCGCCACTGCGCTCACCGGGCGCGAGCTGCCCGCCATCGGTGCGTGGCTGTGGCTGGCGCTGCTGGCCTACGGCTTCGGCTGGATGCTGCTGGCCACCGTGACCTGGCAGTACGGCGTGAGCCACCTGGAGAGCAGCCGCGCCGGCGTGATCCTGCTGGCCGAGCTGCTGGTCTCGGTGGGCACGGCCATTGCATTCGGTGGCGAAAGCCTGAGCCCCATGGGCTGGGCCGGCGGCGCGCTGATCACCTTCGCGGCGCTGGCCGAGGCCCTGTTCCCGCCCGCCGAACCGACCATGACCGAGACACCCTCCCACCCCATCGCCGCCACCGGCCCCCGCACGCCATGAACACCACCACCGTCTGGATGAACCAGCTCTCCTGGGTCGACTACCAGCAGCGCATCCGCGCCGGGCACCCGCCCGTGCTGCTGCCGGTGGGCGCGCTGGAGCAGCACGGCCCGCACCTGCCGCTGGGCACCGACGGCCTGCTGGCCAGCGCCGTCGCGGCCGACACGGCCGCGCGCGTGGGCGGTCTGGTCGCGCCCACGCTGAGCTACGGCTACAAGTCGCAGCCCAAGTGCGGCGGCGGCCAGCACTTCTGCGGCACCACCAGCGTCGACGCCGCCACGCTGATCGGCCAGATCCGCGACGCGGTGCGCGAGTTCGCGCGCCACGGTGTGGACAAGCTGGTGGTGGTCAACGGCCACTACGAAAACCAGTGGTTCCTGATCGAAGGCATCGACCTCGGCCTGCGCGACGCGAAAGCCGCCGACCCGGCCTGTGCGCTGCAGGTGATGCGGCTGGAGTACTGGGACTTCATGACGCCCGAAACCCTGGGCCACGTGTTCCCCGAGGGCTTCCCCGGCTTTGCGCTGGAACACGCCGCCGTGCTGGAGACGTCCATGATGCTGCACCACCACCCCAGCCTGGTGCGCATGGACCTGCTGCCCGACGACGGGCCGGCCGACTTCCCGCCCTACGACATGTATCCCAGCCGCACCGACTGGGTGCCGCCCTCGGGCGTGCTGTCCTCTGCCAAGGGCTCCGACGCGGTCAAGGGGAAGTTGCTCGCCGACGAGGTGTCGCGCCGCATGGCCGAGGCCATCACCACCGGATTCACCCGCCCATGAACAGCCTTGCCGACCTCGACCCCGCCACCACCGCGCTGATCGTCATCGACATGCAGCGCGACTTCTGCAGCCCCGGCGGCTATGCCGACCAGGCCGGGCTGGACATCGCGCGCATGCAGGCCGTGGTGGGCCAGGTGAAGGCGCTGCTGGTGGCCGCGCGCGGCGCCGGCCTGCACGTCTTCCACACGCGCGAAGGCCACCTGCCCGACCTCTCGGACTGCCCGCCGGCCAAGCTCGCGCGCAGCGTGGCGGCCGGGGCGCGCATCGGCGGCCCCGGGCCGCTGGGCCGGTTGCTGGTGCGCGGCGAACAGGGCCACGACTTCGTGCCCGAGCTGCGCCCGCTGGCCTGCGAACACGTGATCGACAAGCCCGGCTACGGCGCCTTCCACAAGACCACGCTGGGCGCCCTGCTCGGCGCCTTCGGCATCCGCCGCCTGCTCATCTGCGGCGTCACCACCGAGGTGTGCGTGCACTCCACCCTGCGCGAAGCCATCGACCGCGGCTTCGTCTGCACCACCGTGGGCGACGCCACCGCCGCCAGCCAGCCCGAGCTGCAGGCCCCGGCCCTGGCCATGATCGGTGTCGAGGGCGGCATCTTCGGCGGCGTGTGCAGCACGGCCGAGGCCGTGGCCGCGCTCAACGCGCTGCCGCGCGCGAACCGGGAGGCGGCATGACTTCGTGGATCGACCTGCCCGCGCCCGACGAACCCGTGCCCGCCGCCTACCGCGGCGTCTGGCAACGCACCCTGCTGGAAACGCCGGAGGGCCGCGACACCACCACGCAGGTGCACTGGCTGCAGACCGAGGGCTGGCACGCCGACCTGCGCGTGCCCGCGGGCATCGATCCCGCGAACCCCGCCGGCCGCGCGTTGCTGCAGGGCTTCTGCGGCCTCACGCGCATCACGCATGGTGTGAATGGCCAGCCCGACATCTGCACCTGGCACCGCCACTGGGACGTGCAGCCGCCGCGCAGCACGCCCGACGCGGGGTACATGGTGTTCGAGACCAGCGAGCGCGTGATCGAGACCGGCGTGCATGGCCGCTACCTGGAAGTGTGGGAGCGCCTGCCCGGTTCCGCCGGCCCCTACGCCGCGCAGGCCGAGCTGGATGGCCAGGGCCAACCCACCGGCGCGATGCGCTTCACGGCCGGTCGCTACACCCTCACCGTGCGCCCGCGCCGCGCCACCTGGCCCGCCGACCTGCGGCCCGACGAGACCCTGGCCGAACTGGTGCAGCGCCACCCGGGTGCGGCGGATGCGCTGCTGGATTTCGAGCTGGTGTTCAGCGAAGCGCCGGCCTAGACTGGCCGCCACCACCACAGGCCCACCATGCTCCCCACCCTCGACGGCGACTGGTTTGAATTCCGTTCCCTCGGCGACGGCCTGACGCTCATCACCGAGCCGCACGTCGTGCCGCTGCTCCGCTGCAACATCTGGCACATCCGCGGCCGCGACATCGACCTCGTGGTCGACACCGGCCTGGGCGTGAGCAGCCTCTACCAGGCCTCGCGCCACCTGTTCGGCCAGCGCGTCGCCGCACTCGCGACCCACGTGCACCTGGACCACGTGGGCGGCCACCACGAGTTCTCCGAGTGCTGGTGCCACCGGCTCGAAGCGCCCGGCCTGCGCGGCGCCGACCCGGCCTACACGCTGGGCGACATCGACCTGGCGAACCTGGACTTCGCGGCGCCCGGTTACGAAACCGGCGGCGCCGCCCTCACCGCGCTGCCCCGGCCGGACTACGACCTTTCGGCCTGGGAGATCCGGCAGGCCACCGTCACGCGCGAACTCGAAGACGGCGACGTGATCGACCTGGGCAACCGCCACTTCGAGGTGCTGCACCTGCCCGGCCACTCGCCCGGCAGCATCGGCCTGTGGGAGGCGGCCACCGGCACGCTGTTCTCCGGCGATGCGGTCTACGACGGCCCGCTGCTCGACGCCCTGCCGCACTCCGACCGCGCGGCCTACGCGCGCACCATGGAACGCCTGCTCGGTCTGCCGGTGAACGTGGTGCACGCCGGCCACGACCCGAGCTTCGGGCGCGATCGGCTCAAGGAACTGGTGCGGGCCTACCTGGACCGCCCGCCCGGGTCATAGCAGCACCCACATGGCACAGACACCCGAAAGCGCCGACACTGCGGGCATGAACGCAGCTCCTGCCGACCGGTCGACCGCACCCACACCCGCCGTGGACCCGCTGTTCCTCGCCACGCCAGGCATCACCACCTACGACGGTGACATCGCCCTGACCAACGCCTCCGGCTTCTTCTTCCAGCGCGACGACCGCCTGTTCCTCGTGACCAGCCGCCATGTGCTGATCGACGAACCCAGCCACCACCACCCCAGCCGGCTGGCGATCACGCTGCACCTGGACGCCCAGAACCTCTCGAGCTGCACCGAGTTTTCCATGCTGCTGTATGCAAACGGGACGGCCGTCTGGCGCCAGGGCACCGACGGCGGTGGCGAGATCGACGTGGGCGTGCTGGAGATTGACCGGGAGGCCTTGCCCGAAGGGGCCATCGTCTTCGCCTTCACGCCGGAGCACCTGCCCGGCGACTTCGACAGCGTGCCCATCGATGCGGCCCTGTGCATCGCCGGCTTCCCGCTGGGCTTTCGCGACACCGTGTACCAGCTGCCGGTGCTGCGCCACGCCGCGATCGCCTCACCGTTTGGTGTGCGCTTCCAGGGCCGGGGCTTCTTTCTCACCGACGCGCGCACCCACCGCGGCACCAGCGGGGCGCCGGTGGTGACGCGCCACCACGGCATGACACGCGACGGCGCACCACTGCCCTGGCAGCTGCTGGGCGTGCACTCGGCGCGCATGGACATGGGCAACCGCGACCGCGTGCAGGACGAGTCCCTGGGGCTGAACTGCGCCTGGTACGCCGACATCCTGCTCACGCTGACGGCGTGAGCGCGGCGCCCGGGCCGGCTTACGAGCGCGCCTCCGTCGGCGGCGGCGTGGTCACCACCTGCCCGTCCTTCACCGGCAGCGTGGCGCCGGGTTCAAAAGACGTGCGCGTCTTGCCCTCCTGGCCGTTGAGGCGGTAGGTCACGTCGTAACCCACCAGCCGCTGCGACTTCTGCTGCACCGTCTTGCAGCGCTGCTCCGTGGTCGTGACCACGTCGCTTTCCTGCATGTTCTTTTGCACTCGGTTACCGGCGTAGCCCCCGGCCACCGCGCCCGCCACCGTGGCGACCTTCTTGCCGTTGCCGCCGCCGATCTGGTTGCCCAGCAGGCCGCCCGCCACACCGCCGATCACCGTGCCGGCGATGCGGTGTTCGTCCTTCACCGGCGCCTGCCGGCGCACCGCCACGTTCTCGCAGCGCACCTGCGGTGTCGACACGGTCTGCAGCACCTGCTTCACGGCCACCACCTCGGCCACCTCGGGTTGCGCCAGCTTCTGGTACCCGGTGACCGCACCGGTCCCCAGCACCACGGTGGCGATGCCACCCAAAGCCATGCCCTTCATCAACGACTTGTCCATTGTTCTGTTCCTTTCAGGGCGCGCAGTCTGGCGCCACCCGCCCGCCAGGGCGTGACAAACGGTGTCAATCGCACACCGCTGTTCACGCCCGCACCGCGTTCAGGGCAGCGCAATCGCGCCCTTGGTCACGTAGCGCTTGAAGTCGGTCAGCGGCATGGCCGCAGCCCCGTGGGTTTCGCCTTCCACCCAGCTCAGGGTGGCTTCGAGCCTGGTGGTTTCGATCTCCACCGGACCCTTCGGGATGCGCATCAGCGCGCCGTCGCCCGGGCGGAACTCGACCTTGCCCACGATGTATCCAGTCTGTTGTGTCATGAGGCACTCCTTTCTGTTGTGGTTCATTGTGTTGGCCATGCCATTGCCCCGGCATCGGTGAACGCGCAGTCTGGCGGTAGGACGGCTCCTACACGGCAGCGCCACCACTGCCGGGCGAATGGCCCCTGGCAACCCGGGGTCACTGTCATGCAACCAATAATGTTGCATGAAATCAAACAGCCAACTGTCCGACGTGCTGCATGTGCTGCTGCACATGGCCGAGCGCGATGCGCCCATGACCTCCGACACCCTGGCCGCTGCCATGCAGACCCACCCGGTGGTGCTGCGCCGGCTGATGGGCGGGCTTCGCGACGCCGGCTTCGTCGGCTCGGCCAAGGGCCATGGCGGCGGCTGGGTGCTGACCTGTTCGCTGGAACAGGTGACGCTGCGCGACATCCACGAGGCGCTGGGCGCGCCGGCCCTGGTGTCGCTGGGCTTTCGCGAAGATCGGCCTGAATGCCTGGTCGCCCTGGCGGTCCACGACGCGCTGACCAGCGCCGTGCAGGAGGCCGAGGCCGCGCTGCTGCGGCGGCTGGATGGTGTCACCCTGGCCGCGCTGTCGCGCGACTTTCACCAACGTCTGCTGGCCCGTGGTGCGGTGCGCCACCGGCCCGAGGAGCACTTCCATGATGAACGCTGAATTCGCCGTCATCGGCGGCAGCTACGCCGGCATGTCGGCCGCGCTGCAACTCGCGCGGGCGCGCCGCCAGGTGCTGGTGGTGGACGCCGGCCAGCGCCGCAACCGCTTCGTGGACGAGGCCGGTGCCACCGCGCACGGCTTCCTGGGGCAGGACGGCCGCGCACCCGCCGCCATCGCCGCCGACGCGCGCCTGCAGCTGCTGGCCTACCCGAACGTGCGGTGGATCGATGGCCTGGCCGAGGACGCGCACCACCGGCCCGACGGGCATTTCGGCTTCCGCGTGAGCGGCGCAGAGGTGAGCGCCGCGCGGCTGGTGCTGGCCACCGGCGTGCGCGACGAAATGCCGCCCGTGCCCGGGCTGGCCGAGCGCTGGGGCCGCAGCGTGTTCCATTGCCCCTACTGCCACGGCTACGAACTGGAAGAAGGCGCCATCGGCGTCGTTGCCACCTCGCCCGCCGCCCTGCACCAGGCCGCCATGCTGCCCGACTGGGGCCCCACCACGCTGTTCCTCAACGACGCCTTCACCCCCACCGACGACGACCTTGCGCTGCTCGCCCGGCGCGGCACGCAGATCGAGCGCACCCCCGTCGCGCGCATCGAAGGCGTGGCCGACGTGGTGCTGGCCGATGGCCGCCGCTGCGCCATGGCCGGCCTCTTCGCCCAGGCGCGCATGCACATGGCCAGCCCGGTGGCCGAAGAGCTGGGTTGCGCCTTCGAGCAGGGGCCGCTCGGCCCGTTCATCCAGGTGGACCGCATGGGGCAGACCAGCGTGCCGCACGTGTTCGCCTGCGGCGATGCCGCGCGTGCGGCCGGCAACGTGGCCCTGGCCGTCGGCGATGGCGCCATGACCGGCGCGGCGGCGCACCGCTCCGTCATGTTCTGAGCGCCGCCACCCTGTCAGACTGCGCCATGCCCGCCACATCCACCCTCCTCCACGAATCCGACTCCGGCGTCCTCACGCTCACGCTCAACCGCCCGGACAAGCTCAACGCCATTGACAACCCGCTGGCCGAGGCCCTGCTCGACGCGCTCGACACCGCCGCCACCGACCCCGCGGTGCGCGCCATCCGCCTGCGCGGCAATGGCCGCGCCTTCTGCGCCGGCCGCGACGTCAGCGCCGCGCCCACCGAGCGCGACCTGGAACTCGTGCAGGCCGTCTCGCGCGCCATCGTGGCGCACCGCTGCCCGGTCATTGCCGCCGTGCACGGCTGGACCGTCGGCGCGGGCTTCGAATGGACGATGAACGCCGACATCGTCTTCGCCGCCGACAGCGCGAAGTTCAAGCTGCCCGAGGCCTCGCTCGGCGTCTTCGTCACCGGTGGCCTGGTGGCCACCCTGCCCGCCGCCATCGGTCCCATGCGCGCCAAGGCGCTGACCCTGCTGGGCGAACCGTTCGACGCGGCGCAGGCGCTGGCCTGGGGCCTGGTCTACCGCTGTGTGCCGGCGGACGAACTCGATGCGGTGTCGCTGGCCGCGGCCCGGCGGATTGCGGACCTCAAACCCGAGGTCGCCCGCGAGTTCAAACGCGTGCTCAACCAGATCGGGCTGGAGCGCTTCGAGCGGGCGGTAGATGAAGAGTCGGCGGTGCAGCGCCGGCTGGGCCAGGGCGACGCCGGGGCGTAGAGCCCTCGGCGCGGTTCAGCCCGCCGGCGGGCGCTGCTTCTTCGCGATGCGGTCCCAGTCGCGCAGCGTCTGCAGCAGCCGGTTCTTCGCGTCGGTGTGGCTCTGGCCGAAGGTCTCGGCCATCTGCCGGCGCAGCGCCTCATCCGGCGGCGGCGCGCCCAGCGCCTTGAGCCGGTCGATCACCAGCATCAGCACCTGAAAGCTGCCCGAGCCCACCGCCATCGCCAGCGGCGTCTGCCCGTCGGCCGCCGCGTCCAGCACGTCGGCACCGTGCTCGATCATGTACTTGACCACCCCCGCCTTGCCGCTCGCACAGGCCCAGTGCAGCGGCACCAGCCCACCCTCCAGCCGCGCGTTGAAGTCGGCGCCGGGCGCGAGATGCTCCGCGGCCAGCGGCCAGCCGGAGGCTTTGATCATTTGCTGGAGTTGCCAGGGGGTCATGGGTGGGCGCGTGCAGGTAGGGTGGGAGGCTGCGAGGGTATGCGATGCGAAGGGGGCGGCATTGAGGGTGAAGGCCAGCAATGTTTGCTGCGCAGACCTGCGACTCGTCGCTAGACTGCGGTTTACCGGGTTTGCTGTTGCTGTTCAACCTTTTATCCATTCAGCAAAGTGAGCATCACGATTGATGTCAAAGCGCCTATGAGGGTGTCAGGTGGATTCTTAATAACAGTGGTGGTGGGAGCCTGGTGTCTTACCGTCTAAATAAAAGCCGGACCACTCACGAAAAGCATCGAAGAACTCCTGCTTGCTGTTCCTGCTACGGGTACAGAACACTAAGGAAGCATGGTGTCTATTGGATTTTTGTAATTTGTCATATTGGAGGAGGACGGCCAAGACGACGAAGCAGATGAATTTCGTGTGGGGCCGATTGATTCAATCAGTATTATGCGAGGGCGCACAAATTTTTATGAGTTCGGAGCGTCTCAACGCAAAGATTTGCCGTATGTACGAAAGCCATCGTCACGTTGGGCATTTGATTTCAAAGCAATCTGCACCAGCCGACCCTCGGCTAGCTATGGTGTCTGCCATCGGCTGGGATTTTATTAGGCTTTATGAGCACAGCATCAACTCGACTTGCACGCCTTGAAGCTATTGGCTTCCGCCGTTGTGGAGAATGGATCCTTCACGGCGAGTGGCCTAAGGTTACTCTTGAGGCCCACGCCTCGGCTTCTAAGGTTCTTTACGCATTCGTCTCAGGGGGAGATGTGGTCTACGTAGGAAAGACAACAAAGACTTTAAAGGAAAGATTGTATGGATATCAAAACCCTGGCTCGACGCAATTTACAAACATTCGAGGCAATGCAGAAATTCTCAAGGCCTTGCGCGCAGGCAAAAATGTTGAGATTTTCGCATTGCCTGACAACGGGTTGCTGAAATACGGCGGGTTTCTCCTAGATCTTGCTGCGGGCCTTGAAGACAGCATCATCAATGAGCTCAAGCCCGCCTGGAATAAGAGGCTCGGGGTCGATTTCTAGCATTTCGTCACCAGTCGGATTACGCTTAATATCTGCCCGGGACTCTTATGCTTCCTCAAAAGAATTTGCAAACAATAATTTCAGCTACTCTGCGTCCTGGAATATACCCAGAGCCCGGTATCTCGAATGAATCGTTCTTAGAGAGTTATTTAGATTATTCCTGTTGGCTGCGAGTGATAAATGCATGGCAATCTGTTTCTGTTCTTAGTCAGGATAAAGCAGGAAAGCTCGAACGGCTAGCAGCTCTTGCTGCTTTCTATCAAACAGCTGGCCTCGCAGTCGAGGATGCGTTGAGCACATGCATTGCTTGGGCGATATGGGCGCGCGATAAAAATCAATCGCTTGCAGACATTCTGGCCAGGCTTTCCCTTCGACTCGTTGAGCCAAAGCAGCCGGTGTCACCGAGTTACGCCGAAGATGTGATTAAGAAGTTTCAAACTACACAGAATCGAGTTGATTTTTATGCTCGCCCATTCTTGACGCAGTTGTTGTCCGTTTCTGACAGGGAATTGCCCAAGGTTTTTGGTATCCCGTGGAAGCCACACCCTAGTGTCAAGCTCGTGCCCCGAGAAATGCTGGAGAATTGGAACAATCTGGGCTTCTTCATGCGTGAATCACTAGTACCTCTTCTAGACCCAAAAGGCGCTTTGTTGGCCAGTTGCTACAACAAGATCAAGCATGGTCCGCAGATCATGATTTCCGATATGGCAACAGCAGCGCGAGCCAGAGGCTTGAGCTTTGAAGAGGGAGCGATGTCAGAGTTAACGGTCCGCCTGTTACTCCAAGGGGCACGTACCCAAGAGACAGATATCGAGACTACAGAAGAAATACGATCTGCCCCATTCCTGCTTATGAACTCCGCCAACGCCAAGCGGTGGTTCTTTCAGCACATAGTTCACACAGCCAATGCACTCTTTATTGCCGGGACATGGCTATACAACTCTACCTATTTGGATAAAAAACGTAGCTTCAATCCCGCCCTCCCGGAGGTGCAATCAATCATTCGAGAGCAAGGAAGGTATGTCTAACCCAGATGAAGTCATAAATTGCGTTTATGCCACCGCAGCGGCGTCGCACGACCCCCTGGCACCAAACCTGCTAAGCCCTAAACACAGAGAGGCGAGTGCACCAAAACAGTGACTCGCAGCCTTGAATGACCGCTAGGGTTCCGGGCGCTGCGCATACATATATGTAGTCCGCAGCGCCGCCTGGTCCGAGAGCGGTCGGCCACGATCGTGTGGCTCCACGGAGGGACAAAAGCCCGGGAGAAGCTGGCATGCCGCTGATGCGGTTGCGCGAGCCTCTCTGGCCGTCGTCCCCCCGAAAAGGAGCCCGCGCATGTCCACGTCGCCCCCTTCGTTTCCGCTGGTGGCCCCGGCGCCCGTCGCCGAGGCGGCTGCGCTGCAGCCCGCGCCCTTGGCGCCGCCGCCAGCGCGCCGCCCGCTGTCCTCGCTCTGGACGGTGCGCGCGCCCATCAACCGCCGCGCCTATTGGGTGCTCGCGCTCACCGGCCTTGTGCTGCCGCTGCTGGCCTGGGCCGCGCTGGCCGCCTGGGGCGGGCTGGACCCGACCTTCATGCCCTCGCCCGCCGCGGTGCTGGGCAAGTTCTGGACGTGGCTGACCGAGAACGACCTGATCGACGACATGGCGATCAGCACCTACCGCGTGGTCGCGGGCTTCCTGCTCTCGGCCGTCATCGCGCTGCCGCTGGGCCTGTTCATCGGCTCGTTCCGTTCGGTGCAGGCGCTGCTGGAACCGCTGACCGACTTCATCCGCTACATGCCGGCGGTGGCCTTCATTCCGCTGGTGATGCTGTGGGTGGGCATCGACGAGGGGTCCAAGATCGCCATCATCTTCATCGGCACCTTCTTCCAGATGGTGCTGATGGTGGCCGAGGACGTGCGCCGCGTGCCGGCCGCGCAGGTCGAGGCGGCGCAGACCATGGGCGCCACCCGCAGCGAGCTGATCGAAAAAGTCATCCTGCCCAGCGCCAAGCCCGCGCTGCTGGACACGCTGCGCATCACCATGGGCTGGGCCTGGACCTACCTCGTCGTCGCCGAGCTGGTGGCCGCCAACTCGGGCCTGGGCTACGCCATCCTGCGCGCGCAGCGCTTCCTGCAGACCGACACCATCTTCGCCGGGATCATCGTCATCGGCCTCATCGGCCTGGCCACGGACCAGCTGTTCCGCCTCGCGCACCGCAAGGCCTTTCCCTGGCTCTACCTGAAAGGCTGACCGCCATGCGCTTTCCCGCCTTCAACCCTCTGATCCCCAAGATCCAGATCCGCGACCTGCACAAGCGCTTCGACGGCGCGCCGCTGAACGCGCTGGAGCACATCAACCTCGACATCGCGCACAACGAGTTCGTCACCTTCGTCGGCGCCTCGGGCTGCGGCAAGAGCACGCTGCTGCGCACCATCGGCGGGCTGGAGACGCACACCAGCGGCGAGCTGCTGGTGGACGGCCGGCCCGTGACCGGCCCCGACATCGACCGCGCCATGGTGTTCCAGCACTACAGCCTCTACCCGTGGATGTCGGTGATGCAGAACATCAAGTTCTGCCGCCAGCTGGCTGCGCACCGCAAGGACCTCACGTCCGCGAAGGTGGAGGCCGCCTCGGGCCGGGCCGACGCGCTGCTGCGCCTCATGGGCCTGCAGGCCTCGGCGAACGCCTGGCCCAACCAGCTTTCGGGCGGCATGCAGCAGCGCGTGGCGATCGCGCGCGCGCTGATGGGCCGGCCCGGCATCCTGCTGATGGACGAGCCCTTCGGCGCGCTGGACGCGCAGACGCGCGAGGTGATGCACGACCTGATCCGCCACGTGCACCGGCTGGAGCGCGCCACCATCGTCTTCGTCACGCACGACGTGGAAGAAGCCATCTACCTCGGCGGTCGCGTGGTGCTGATGGCGCCGCGCCCGGGCCGCATCGACACCGTCTACGACGTGCCCTTCGGCGACCAGCGCGACCAGGACCTCAAGCACGCGCCCGAGTTCCTGCGGCTCAAGCGCGAGATCCTCGAACGCATCCGGGAAACCTCGGGCATGAAGACCGACCTTGAACAACTGCAGCGCCTCAGTGGCCTGACCGCGGAGACCGTATGACACCCACCCCCACCTACCCCCTGCCCGAGACGCTCACCGACCCGCTGAGCGTGATCCCCTCCAACCCGCCGGCCGCCATGCCGGTGGACGCACCCGCGCTGTGGCAGCGCTTTCCGCAGGCCGCGCTGGCGGGGGTGCACACCGGCCACGCGATGTGGAGCGAGGTCATGCCCGGCGGCAGCCACTGGAGCTGGCGCATGCCGCGCGGCAGCGCGATCCGCTTTGTGGCGCTGGAAGCCGGCGCCAACGTGAGTGTGGTCATGTACTCCGCGCTGGAAAAGCTCGAGCGCTACAACATGCCCGACAGCCTCAAGGCGCAACACACCGCGCACTACGGCAAGGGCCATGTGCTGATGAGCGACATGGGCCGCAGCATGGCCAGCGTCACGGCCGACAGCCTGGGCTGGCACGACCCGCTGGGCGCGCTGCTGGACAACGAGCTGATGGACGCCAAGTACGGCGAGCGGCGCTACGAACAGGCGCGCAACGCCATGCACCGCTCGGGCAAGGACGGGCTGCTGATCGAGATCGGCAAGTACGGCCTCACCAAACGCGATCTGGTCGCGCCAGTCAACCTGTTCTCCAAGGTCAGCGTGGACGAGCAAGGCCGCTTCCACTTCGCGAAGGACCACGCCCGCGCGGGCGACTTCGTGGAACTGCGCTTCGACATGGACGTGATCGTCGCCGTCTCCAGTGCGCCGCACCCGCTGGACCCTTCCACCGAGTGGTCGCCGAAGAAGGTCGGCCTGCTGGCCTGGCGCTGCGGCCCCGCGCCGGCCCACGACGCCTGCCGCGCCTTCCGGCCCGAGAACGCGCGCGCGCTGCACAACAGCGACATGCTGTACCTGTGAACGAGGGAGACGAAACGATGAACGCCATCACCGCCACCGACATCCGCATCCAGGAAAGCGCGCTCGACCCGGCGAATGCCGTGATGAACCAGCGCCACCCCGCGGGCGAGCCCATCCTGTTCGCCGTCAACAAAGGCCAGACCCTGCGCATCGTCGACCTCGAAGGCAACCAGGCCGCCGACGTGATCTTCTACAACCGCGACGACCTGGCCGAGCACTACAGCGCCACCGACACCATGCTGCACCAGGGCGGCATCTACCTCACCACCGGCTCGGTCATCCGCAGCAACGAGGCGCGGCCCATGCTCACCATCGTGGCCGACACCTGCGGCCGGCACGACACGCTCGGCGGCGCCTGCGCGGCCGAGAGCAACACCGTGCGCTACGCGCTGCAGAAGAAGTTCATGCACTCGTGCCGCGACAACTACCTGATTGCGCTGCAGCGCGCCGACATCGGCCTGACCAAGCGCGACCTCGTGCCCAACATCAACTTCTTCATGAACGTGCCGGTGACCGGCGAAGGCGGGCTGAAGTTCGACGACGGCGTGTCCGGCCCCGGCAAGTACGTGGAGATGCGTGCCGAGATGGACCTGTGGGTGCTCATCAGCAACTGCCCGCAGCTCAACAACCCCTGCAACGCCTACAACCCCACGCCGATCCAGCTGATCGTGTGGGACCCGGCCTGACCGAACCCTTGTGAAACCGGCCAGCAGGACGGCCTGCTGCGCGACACCCCTCGGCAGGACGGCCTGCCACCGGAGAGCCCATGTTCCGCAAGGTCCTGATCGCCAACCGCGGCGCCATCGCCTGCCGCATCATCCGCACACTCAAAGCCCTGGGCGTGCAGAGCGTGGCCGTGTATTCCGAAGCCGACGCGCAGGCGCGCCATGTGCGCGAGGCCGACGAAGCGTATTTGCTCGGCCCGGCGCCCGCCGCCGAGAGCTACCTGCGTGCCGACCGCATCCTGCAGATCGCACAAGATTGCGGCGCGCAGGCCATCCACCCCGGCTACGGTTTCCTCTCGGAGAACCCGGGCTTCGCCGAAGCCTGCGAGGCAGCGGGCATCGCCTTCATCGGCCCCACACCGGCGCAGATGCGCGCCTTCGGCCTGAAGCACACGGCGCGTGATCTGGCGCAGGCGCGCGGCGTGCCGCTGCTGCCGGGCTCGGGCCTGCTGGGCGATCTGGCGCAGGCGCAGACCGAGGCACAGCGCATCGGCTTCCCGGTGATGCTCAAGAGCACAGCGGGTGGCGGCGGCATCGGCATGCGGCTGGTGTGGAATGCGGCCGAACTCGCCGATGCGTTCGAGAACGTGGGCCGCCTCGCGCAGGCCAACTTCAAGGACGCCGGCCTGTTCATTGAGAAGTACGTGGAGCAGGCGCGCCACATCGAGGTGCAGGTGTTTGGCGACGGCGTGGGCGGTGTGATCGCGCTGGGCGAGCGCGACTGTTCGGTGCAGCGGCGCAACCAGAAAGTGATCGAAGAAACCCCGGCGCCGGGCCTGAGCGACGCGCAGCGCAGCGAGCTGCACGCCACCGCCGTGCGGCTGGCGCAGGCGGTGGACTACCGCTCGGCCGGCACGGTGGAGTTCGTGTACGACGCGGCCACCGGCGCCTTCTACTTTCTGGAAGTGAACACGCGCCTGCAGGTGGAGCACGGCGTGACCGAGCAGGTGAGCGGCGTGGACCTGGTGGCCTGGATGCTGCAGCTCGCCGCGGGCGACCTGCCGCCGCTGGACACGCTGCAGCCGGTGCTGCGCGGTGCGTCCATCCAGGTGCGGCTCTACGCCGAAGACCCGGCGCGCAACTTCCAGCCTTGTGCGGGCCTGCTCACCGAGGTGGTGTTCCCCACCGATGCCCGCGTGGACGGCTGGGTCGAGCGCGGCACCGAGGTGCCCGCCTGGTACGACCCGATGCTGGCCAAGCTCATCGTCACCGCCGACACCCGCGAGCAGGCGCTGCTGAAGATGGAAGCCGCGCTCGACGCGACGCGCCTGGCCGGCATCGAAACCAACCTAGGCTACCTGCGCCAGGTGGTGCGCAGCGCGGTGTTCCGTGAAGGCCGGCAGGTCACGCGTTTCCTCAACAGTTTCGAGTACCGGCCCGCGTCCATTGAGGTGCTGGAGCCGGGCGTGCAGACCAGCGTGCAGGACTGGCCGGGCCGCACCGGTTACTGGGACGTCGGCGTGCCGCCCAGCGGCCCGATGGACGCCTACGCGCACCGCCTGGCCAACCAGTTGGTGGGCAATGCGCCCGAGGCCGCCGCGCTGGAGATCACGCTCGCCGGCCCCACGCTGCGCTTCAACACCGCCGCCGTGGTGGCCGTGACCGGCGCACCCGTGAAGCTCACGCTCGACGGCAAGCCGGTGGCCATGTGGCAGGCGCTTCTTGTGAACGCAGGCAGCACGCTGGCCGTGGGCCGCACCGAAGCGGGCGTGCGCCTCGCGCTCGCCGTGGCGGGCGGGCTGGACGTGCCGGCCTACCTCGGCAGCCGTAGCACCTTCACGCTCGGCCAGTTCGGCGGGCATGCAGGGCGGCACCTGCGCGCGGGCGATGTGCTGCACCTCGCGGGCGCCGCCCAGCCGGTGGCGGCGGCCACACCCGCCGCGCTGATCCCCGCCTACGGCCACCACTGGGACGTGGGCGTGCTCTACGGCCCGCACGGCGCGCCCGATTTCTTCCAGGCCGACGACATCGCCACCTTCTTCGCCACCGACTGGAAGGTGCACCACAACAGCAGCCGCACCGGCGTGCGCCTGATCGGCCCCAAGCCGCAGTGGGCGCGCACCGACGGCGGCGAGGCGGGCCTGCACCCTTCGAACATCCACGACAACGCCTACGCCATCGGCGCGATCGACTTCACCGGCGACATGCCGGTCATCCTCGGGCCCGACGGGCCGAGCCTGGGCGGCTTCGTCTGCCCCGCCGTGGTGGTGAACGCCGAGCTGTGGAAGCTGGGCCAGCTGCGCCCGGGCGACACGGTGCGTTTCCACCGGCTCTCGCTGGCACAGGCGGGTGAGCGCGAAGCGGCGGTGGAAGCGGCGCTGTCTTCCCTGGCCGGCGCGCTGCCCGCGACGCCCAGCGACGACGCAGAGGCCCACACCACACCGGTGATCTTTGAGGACCCGGCCCGCGAAGACGTGCCAGCGATGCTGGTGCGCCAGGCCGGCGACCGCTACGTGCTGCTGGAGTTCGGCCCGCTGGTGCTGGACATCGAGCTGCGCCTGCGCGTGCACGTGCTGATGACGGCGCTGAAGGAGTTGCAGGCCCAAGGCCAGCTGCCCGGCATCATCGACATGACCCCCGGCATCCGCTCGCTGCAGGTGCACTTCGACCCGGCGCTGATCAGCCGCGACGCATTGCTGAAAGTGCTGATCGCCACCGAGGCCGCGCTGCCGCCGGTGGACGACATGGTGGTGCCCAGCCGCACGGTGCACCTGCCGCTGTCGTGGGACGACCCGCAGACCAAACTCGCCATCGAGAAGTACATGCAGTCGGTGCGGCCCGACGCGCCCTGGTGCCCGAGCAACATCGAGTTCATCCGCCGCATCAACGGGCTGGACAGCATCGAGGACGTGTTCAAGATCGTGTTCGAGGCGCCCTACCTCGTGCTCGGCCTGGGCGACGTGTACCTGGGCGCGCCGGTGGCCACGCCGCTGGACCCGCGCCAGCGCCTCGTGACCACCAAGTACAACCCGGCGCGCACCTGGACGCCGGAGAACGCGGTGGGCATCGGCGGCGCCTACCTCTGCGTCTACGGCATGGAAGGCCCGGGCGGCTACCAGTTCGTGGGCCGCACGCTGCAGATGTGGAACCGCTGGCGCCATGGCGAAGCGGGTACCGTGTTCGAACAGCCCTGGCTGCTGCGCTTCTTCGACCAGATCCGCTTTTATCCCGTGAGCCAGGACGAGCTGCTGCGCATCCGCGCCGACTTCCCGCACGGCGGCTATCCGCTGCGCACCGAAGAAGGCAGTTTCAGCCTGAAGGACTACCGCCGCTTCCTGGCCGACAACGCGGCCAGCATCGCGGCCTTCAAGGCCACGCAGCAAGTGGCGTTTGAAGCCGAGCGCGAGCGCTGGGCCGCTGCCGGCCTGGCCGAAGTGGCGAGCGAGGCCGACGTGGAAGCGGCCGGGCCCGACAGCGAGATCGATCTGCCCGAAGGCGGGCGCCTGATCGCCACCAGCGTGCCGGGCAACGTGTGGAAGGTGGCGGTGAGCGAGGGCCAGCAGGTGCAGGCCGGCGACGTGCTGATGGTGATCGAGTCCATGAAGATGGAGTTCAACCTGCTCGCCCCCGCCAGCGCCACCGTGCACCGGCTCATGTGCGCCCAGGGCGGCTCGGTGGCCGCTGGGCAGAACGTGCTCGTGCTGATCGACGAACCGGTCTGACCTTCATTCAAAAAGCATTCAAGGAGCCCAACATGGACCTGAGCACCCTTTCCTTTGAGATCGCCAGCCTGCGCGCCGCCTACGCCGCCGGCACCCCGGTGCGCGCCGTCATCGCTGAAGCCATGCGCCGCTGCACCAGCGATACCAACCATGCCTTCATCCACCGCCTGACCGACGCCGAGATCGAGCCCTACGTCGCCCACCTGGATGGCATCGCGCCCGACAGCCTGCCGCTCTACGGCGTGCCCTTCGCCATCAAGGACAACATCGACCTCGCGCACATCCCCACCACCGCGGGCTGCCCCGAGTTCGCCTACACGGCCACCGAGAGCGCCTTCCTCGTTCAGCAGCTCATCGCGGCCGGCGCCGTGCCGCTGGGCAAGGCCAACCTCGACCAGTTCGCCACCGGCCTCAACGGCACCCGCTCGCCCTACGGCGCGTGCCGCAACGCCTTCAACCCCGACTTCGTTTCGGGCGGCTCCAGCAGCGGCTCGGCCGTGAGCGTGGCCAAGGGCTGGGTCAGCTTCTCGCTGGGCACCGACACCGCCGGCTCGGGCCGCGTGCCCGCCAGCTTCAATAACCTCATCGGCCTCAAGCCCACCATCGGCCTGCTCTCGGCCACCGGCGTGGTGCCGGCCTGCCGGTCGGTGGACACCGTGTCCATCTTCGCCCTCACCGCCGCCGACGCGCAGGCCGTGCTGGCCGTGGCCGCTGTGCCCGACGAAGCCGACGCCTTCAGCCGCGCCGCCAAGCCCTTCGGCGTCGACTTCTCGGCCGGCCCCTTCCGCTTTGGCGTGCCGCGCCCGCAGGACCTCAACTTCTTCGGCAACGACGCGGCCGTCGAACTGTTCGCGCAGAGCATCGAACGTCTGCATGCCCTGGGCGGCACCGCTGTAGAAATCGACCTCACGCCCTTTCTCGAAGCCGCGCGCCTGCTCTACGAAGGCCCCTGGGTGGCCGAGCGCTACGTCGCGATCAAAGACTTCATCGACGCGCAACCCGAGGCCGTGTTCCCGCCCGTGCGCACCATCATCGAAGGCGGCAAAACCAAGACCGCCGCCGATGCCTTTGCGGCCAGCTACAAGCTCAAGGCCCTCAAGCGCGTGTGCGACGCCGTGTGGAAAGACATCGACTGCCTGCTCACGCCGACGGCGGGAACGATCTACCGCATCGCCGACATGCAGGCCGACCCGATCCGTCTGAACAGCAACCTGGGCCACTACACCAATTTCATGAACCTGCTGGACTACGCCGCCGTCGCGGTGCCCGCCGGTTTCCAGGCCAGCGGCGACGCGCAAGGCCTGCCCTGGGGCGTGACGCTGGCCGCGCCCGCGTTCAAGGACGTGCCCCTGCTGCGCCTGGCCGACCGCTTCCACCGCGCACAGGCGGCGCTGTCACTCGGCGCCACCCCCGCGCCGCTAGCCGACACCCCCGCCATCAACAGCACCGACCTGCCCAAGGGCTCCAACACCGCCGGCACCGTCAAGGTCGCCGTCTGCGGCGCGCACCTCAGCGGCCTGCCGCTCAACTGGCAACTCGCCCAGCGCGGCGCGCGCCTGCTCGGCGCGGTGCAGTCCGCGCCCGAATACCAGTTCTACGCCCTCGCCGGCGGCCCGGTCCAGCGGCCCGGCATGGTGCGCGTCAACGAAGGCGGCGCCGCCATTCACATGGAAGTCTGGGAACTGCCCGCCGAACACTTCGGCAGCTTCGTCGACGGCATCCCCGCCCCGCTGGGCATCGGCAAGGTCAAGCTGGCCGACGGGTCGTGGGTGAGCGGGTTTGTGTGTGAGGCGATCGGGGTCGAGGGTGGGGCCGAGATCACGGAGTTGGGGAGTTGGCGGGAGTGGTTGGCGCGGCAGAGCTGAGGGTCAGCACTAGCTCTGGGCGCGAGTGACCGAGATGCAGCGGTTGCCGACTTTCACGCTCAGCCCCCGTACTGACGCTGCTAGGCATGTAGCAGTCATTCAGCTCGGCCATGCGCGTCAGCTTGAGTGGCGGCTAGAAGAAGTGCAGCGGACCTAGGCCTCCCGCGGCTCACACGTGCTGTCGATAACCTCGTCCCTATCGCTCAAGCTCGTGTTCTCAACCCTGAGCGGCCGGTCATGCTTTGCCACTCCGATAATGCCGTTGAGCTTGCATGCGTCCGGAGTGGGAGCGCTTCGCGCGTCCCCCAGCCACCACACCTCGGGAGGATAGATCTTGTCCATTGAAAGCACGAAGAAGCAGCTGATCGAGCTACTCGAAAGAGTCGACAACAACGTCATCGCGCTGTCGGGAAAATGGGGCACCGGCAAGACCCACCTCTGGAACGAGGTGAAGAAGGAGTCGAAGGACGAGAAGGTCCAGAAGGCTCTCTACGTGTCGTTGTTTGGCCTCTCCACCGTCGACCAAGTCAAACGCAAGCTGATGGAGGGCGCCCTGCCTGAGGCGGCGATCGGAGGCGGAAGGCTCGAAGCGGTCAAGAGCATATTCAGAACTGGCGTGACCGCGGCCGCGACGCATTACAAGGCGCTCGCCGCGATCAACGATCTCAACTTGCTCCTAATCGCCCCGGTGGCGCTGAGGAACCGTGTGATCGTGATCGACGACATCGAACGCAAGCACGAAAAGCTGGGAATCGACGAAGTGCTCGGGTTCATCGACGAGTATTCCAAGGAGTTCAAGTCCCGATTCGTCCTGGTGCTCAACGACGACCAGTTGTCGAGCAAAGGCGAGCAAGAGAAGCTCTGGGCGACTTTTCGCGAGAAGGTGATCGACCAGGAGATCAAGCTTTCGACCTCACCTGAGGAGGCCTTTTCGATCGCCATTAAGCTGTGGCCGTCGAAGTACGAAGCGGCGCTCAATCGGGCTTGCATCGCCAGCGCCCTGACGAACATCCGGATCGTAGGCAAGGTGATCAAGGCCGCCAATCAGATCCTGGCGAACAGGGATCTGGCCGATGCTATTCAGGCGCGGGTCGTGCCCTCAATCGTGCTGTTCGCCGCGATTCACTACCGCGGCCTCGAGGACGGCCCTGACTTCCAGTTCGCCCTCAATGTCGCGAATCCCGACTGGGGCCATTTCATTCGCGACAAGAACGCCGAGCCTACCGAGCAGGAGAAGCGCGAGGACCGCTGGCGCATGCTCATGAGCGAGCTTGGAATCAATGGTTGCGACGACTTCGAGAAGGTGCTCGTGGAGTTTCTAGAGTCGGGTCTGTTCGAAAGCGATCAAGTGCAGGCGATCATCGAGCGCTACGTCGCCGAGGGCCAGGCCATGGACGCGCGTCAAAACGCCCGCTCCTTCATCGCCAAGGCCATTTGGGATCACCGCGCCACTGACGCCGACCTCGTCGCGCAGGCCGCAGGCTTTCCCGCCGTCGCCGATCACCTCGACCCCTACGTCGCCACGGAGCTCCACGGCATCCTAGGCGAGCTCGTCGGCGGGCAGCTGTTGGCGGATCAGGTGATCCAGGCATGGATCGCGGCTTTCAACGCGCGCGGCGGCCCAGCTCCGGAGGACGACAACCCATTCGGCAACCCGCTGCACCAAGATATCAAGGCCGCTTTCGACGCGGCCGCGGCGCAGGCGCACGCGGAAGCGACTGTGGTGCAAGCGTGCATGCACGTCATCGAGAACAACGGTTGGGGGACGATGCAAGAAGTCGCGATGAAGAACGCGACGGCCGCCGATTTCGAATCGGCGATCCGCGACATGGACATCGACACGCTTCGTCGCTTTATGCGAAGGATGATCCAGATGCGGCTTCAGAAAGGAACCTACGACCAGCATTTTGGGACCGCGACGGAACGCTTCATGGAGGCGTGCAGGGCTATTGCAAACGATCAGGCGCCCGGCTCGATTCGCTTGGCGAAGTTGATACGGAGGCTGTTCGAGAAGACCGCGCTTGCCTCGGAGTTGAACCCGCCAGAGCCGCCGCAGGTGGCCGGGCAACATCAGTAGGGTGGGGAAGGCGCAGTGGCGGCCAAGGAGTCGCGAACCAGAGAAGCTCGCGAGGCACAGCCGAATTGGGGCGGCCGATGCCGACTTAGGGTCGGCTTGGGCCCGACGCGACGCGCAGGAGCCGCCCCCAGAGCCGGATCGCTAGCAGCTCCGATTTTGAAGGCCGCTGACGAGGGCGAAGCGGTCGAAGATGACGGCAGCCATACAACGTCCGGTGTTCATCTGGGGCGCCATTCAGCCTTCGACGGCGAATGACTCACTTCAGCCTTGAAGTGACTTTCAAGTTTTCAGTTTCGGCTAAGCAGCGTGTGCTGCCGGCGGGTGCCGTCATGCGTGTTTGCGCTGTCTGCGAAGAAGCAGCTGTTGGACGCGGCGACTGGTGCTGGTCGAGGCTCTCAACATCCTTGCGTATGGCGTCCGCCTTGTTGCGCAGAGACTGGCTGAGGTCGTGTCTGCAGAACAGAAGCCCGTTGCTCTTGTCGATGCCTCTTCCAAATTTGTCGTATTCCTCCAGATGTTGTTGGTTCTATTTATTCCGGTACTACGCCGTATATGCCACCGCCCGCCCGCGCAAACGGATCGCCGTGCTGGCCGGAGCCCGCGTGCAGTGCCCGCACAAGCACTTCCACATCTTCAATCGCCTGTCTTGCGTTCTCGATCGTCGCAAAGGCCTGCCAGTCAGACTCGCTGACGATCTGCGGCAGGCTGGGAGCGTTTGCGTTGATCAGCAGTGACACTTCCTCGGTCTTTGTCTTGCCGTGTGCCATCCGGTCACGAAACGCAAACAGCGCATTGAGTGTGCTGTAGGGGCGGGCGCAGTAGTCGATCTGCAGGCTTGCAGCCTGCGCGAGCAGATCAAACTTCTTGCGTTTGCTGTGTTTGCGTTCGATCTCGTGCCAATTGCTTTGCCTGAGCATGCCGAGATGGTTCAGGTAGGCCTCCAGCGTGAAAGCGCAATAGACGAGTGCGCTCGTCACCGTGTAGAGCTGCCCATCCTGCGTCGATTCGGCCAGCTGCAGCATGTGTTTCGCGCCGATGTGCGTGTACACAAACGTGATCTTCGTGTGCCTCCCGCTCACCCGAGCGCGTTTTTTTGGTTCTGTCATTTCAGCTCTCCCTGCGGTATTAGGCCGCCGCAAGCGGCATGGCAGCCGGTGCGGCATTCGTCTCCTGCGCAGCGCCATTCTGCTGACGCACAAGGGACGGGTAGCCTACGAGGTAGTACTTGTTCGGCTCATTCTTGTCGAGCATCTGCCGGTGATCTCGGTCAACGCTCATGAGCAGGCCCGCATTGATCAGCACGCTGATCGCCTTGCGGATGTCCCGCTCCGGAACCCGCGTGCGCTCGAAAATTCTCTCGTAGGAGGCCATCGAGTAAAAGCTGTGGTTGCCTCTGATCGCCGCAAAGTACAAATAGAGCTTCATCGCATGCAACTCATGCTTCGAGCGCATGGTGAAGTTCTCAAACGGCCTGATCACGTTGCCACTGACGATCGCCTGACATGGCAGTTTGAAGAAGCGGTGCTCGGCGGGCCAGTTGATCTTGTAGCGGCGCTTCTGATGCGATCCCTCAGGCTCAATGAGGCCAAGCGCCGCTAGGCGCTGCAGCCCCCCTGAAATCAGCTTTCGCGACAGACCGGTCGCTTCGCCAAGATCGACATAAGTGCCTTCTGCCAAGGCATGAAACTGACCTTTCCCCCCATCGTCAGTCCACGTCGTCGCCATGTAGTTGAGCGCCACAAACAGCATCAATGCGGCCGTTTCTGTAGCGGGTTGCACACCATTTGCTGTGCTCCAGCTCAACTGCGGCAGAGCCGCCATGACCGGCGCGGTGGGCAGGCGGTGCCACTGCGAGGGGCGGATCACTTTCCACCACCCTTCTTATGAGTAACGTAGAGCGCATAGCCGACCACGCCCAGAGCCAGAACAGGCACCATCGCACCCAGCAACTGGATCAGAGACGGCGTATTCGCAGCCAGCCAATCTAATATCAACGGCAGTTCTTTATGTTTCACGTCTGGTCCTTTGTTTACGGCGTTAAGCCGATGAACCAGAATCTACCCCTCTTGGCACATCGCATCTAGATATAGGTGCAGGCCCTTCTGCAGAATCTATGGAAAATATCGTTATCCGACAACTACTTAGTGTCGATATAGTCAGTTTCTAGAACATCACTCTTAGTTCACGAAACGGCCGAAAGTCATGGTTCCGTGAACTGACCAGCTAAGAAACATCGTTTTTGGCTAGCGACAGAGGTTGTCGCAGGGCACACCGTCGCGGTCACGATCAAGCTTTTTCAAGCCGCGCGTCTTCAGGTGAAAGGTGGCTTCAGCGCAACTCGCCATGTCTCCACACTTTGACTTACCGCCGCAGACGAAACCGGTACTGCTCGAAGCGCTTGCCACTGCCGCTGCTGCGGCGAGGGGCACAGATTCCGGCACGCTGTCTGCCGTTGCCGCAACCGGGTAGTCGCTCGGCAGCGGCTCCCACACAGTCATTGAACTGCGCGCTTGTCCTATTGAACGACCTCGGCGTGTATCCGCCTACATGCTTGCAACGCGCCTGACTTATGAACGACCGGTTGAGGCCCCCCGAGCACTTCCTTGCGTCGAAAGCGAGTGACCGTCCCCTGTCTAAAGCAGACTCGAACTTTTCGCCTCAGCCACCGAACCTCACCCACCCCGCACCAAACTCCGCCCCACCCGCTCACTCGCCCGGCGCAGCCGCTCCTTCAGCGCGGGCGGCTCCAGCACATCAAACTCCACGTCCAGCGCCATGAGCCAGTAGACCAGCGAGTCAAGCTGGCCGGTGCCGCAGAGCATGAGGCAGTGCGTGTCGTCGATCGCTTCCAGCGTGGCGGCGGATGGGGGAATGGTTTTGGCCATCACCTCGCGCGGCTGGTGCAGCACCACGCGCGCCTGGTCGCCCTGCTGGTGCACGCCGGCCATGGCCCCGGTGACATAGGCGCGCAGGTCGCCCGCGGGCGGCGGGCGCGGCGCGAAGTGCGCGCCGGTGCGGGGCGTGCCCTGCACGCGGTCGATGCGGAAGGTGCGCCAGTCGTTGCGCGCCGGGTCCCAGGCCACCAGGTACCAGTGGTGGCCGGTGTGCACCAGCCCGTGCGGCTGCACCTGGCGCACGCTGGCCTGGCCGCGCAGGTCGCGGTAGCTGAAGCCCACCTGCAGCTGGTCGCGGCAGGCCGTGGCGAGGGTGGCGAGCACGCTCGCGTCGATGGTGGGCCCCATGCGCTGCACCGGCACGATGGCCGAGCGCAGCGCACCCGTGCGGCGGCGCAGGCGGGTGGGCATCACCTGCTCCAGCTTCACAAGCGCGCGCAGCGAGCTTTCTTCCACACCGCTCACGGTGCCGGCCGCGGCGATCTGCAGGGCAATGGCCACCGCCAGCGCCTCTTCGTCGTCCAGCAGCAGCGGCGGCAGCGACTGCCCCGCGCGAAACGCATAGCCGCCCGCCACGCCGCTGCTGGCGTGGATGGGGTAGCCGAGCTGGCGCAGCCTGTCGATGTCGCGCCGCAGCGTGCGCGGGTGCACCGCCAGCCGCTCGGCCAGCTCGGGGCCGGCCCAGTGGCTGCGGGTCTGCAGCAGCGAGAGGACGCGCAGCAGGCGCGAGGACGATGACAGCATGGCCGCACTCTAGCGTTTATTGAGGGCCGAAACTGTCCGCAATGGGCGCGACATTGTGGCCACGGGTTCGGCGCGGTGCCGGGCCCGCTGTCCACATCTTCAAGGAGCCCAACATGTCCCAGATCGTTCTCTACTGGCACCCCATGTCCAGCGCCACCCCGGTCGCCTGCGCCCTCGCCGAACTCGGCGTGCCGCACGAGCGCGTCAAGATCGACATCACCACCGGCGAGCAGCGTCGGCCCGACTACCTGGCCCTCAACCCCAACGGCAAGGTGCCCACGATCACCGTGGACGGCGCGCCGATGTTCGAGGCGCTGGCCATCGAGCTGTGGCTGGGCCACACCTATGGCGTGAAGAGCGGCCTGTGGCCGGCCGGCGGCACGCCCGAACGCCTGCTGGCCATGGCCTGGAGCACCTGGGCCTACGTGACCTACGGCGCGCAGGTGTTCCGCCTGCAGGCCGCCAAAGACATGGGCACGCCCGGCGACGCGCACGGCACCGCGGCGCACAAGGCCCTGGACGAACTGCTTACCGTGCTCGACGGGCGACTGAGCCAGCACCCCTGGCTGCTCGGCGACGCCTACACGCTGGCCGACCTGATCGTGGCCTCGGTGATCGGCTACAGCGTCTACCTCGGCGCGCCGGTGGACCAGCACCCGACCACGAACGCCTGGCTGCAGAAGGTGCAGGCGCGCCCGGCCATGCAGATCGAAGCCTGACCACATCGGCGCGCCCTGCCGTTTTCACTAGGTCGGGTTGACGGTGTGCGGGGTGAGAATGAAACGATGACCACCTCCACTTCCTCCTTCCTCTCCGACGCCGACGGCACCCGCGTCGTCACCTACACCTGGTCCGACGTGGACGACCAGCCCGCTGGCGTCGTGCAGATCGCCCACGGGCTGGCCGAACACGGCGAACGCTACGACCGCTTTGCCCGGGCGCTCAACGCGGCCGGCTTCGTGGTCCACGCGGTCGACCACCGCGGGCACGGGCGCACCGCCAACGGGCGCCTGGGCGACTTCGGCGCCGCCGGCTTCGGCGGGCTGATTGCCGACGTGGCCCAGTTCGGCGCCGCGCTGCGGGCGCAGCACGGCGGCCTGCCGGTGTTCCTGTTCGGGCACTCGATGGGCTCGTTCGCCGCGCAGACGGCCCTGCTCGACCACTCCGCCACCTGGTCGGGCGTGGTGCTGTCCGGCTCGACCGCGCTGGACGCGTTCGCCGCCGCCATGGCCAATGCCCCGGCCGACGCGCCCGCCGGGCTGGAGGCCTTCAACGCCGGCTTCGAACACCGCACGGGTTACGAATGGCTGTCCCGCGACGCCGCCGAGGTGGACGCCTACGTGGCGAACCCCTGGTGCGGCTGGGACGTGCCGGCCGACGTGATTCCCGCGCTGTTCGCGCCCGCGCCCCGGCTGGCCGATCCCCAGTTGCTGGCCGGCATCCGCCGCGACCTGCCGCTGCTGATCGCCTCGGGCGATGCCGACCCGCTGGCGGGTGGTGGCGCGCTGATCCAGCTGCTGGGCCAGCGCTACCGCGACGCGGGCCTGGCCGACGTGACGGTCAAGCTGTACCCGGGCGCCCGCCACGAGATCCTGAACGAGAGCAACCGCGATGAGGTGACGGCCGACATCGTGGCCTGGTTGCGCGCGCACGTGGCGTAGCGGCGGAAGGCCGCGCACCGGAAGGCGTCGGTCTGGCGCGGGCGCCTCAGCGGCCGAGGCGGGCCAGCGCGTCCGACGCCAGCACCACCACGCCCTGCGCGGTCGGCAACGTGCGCACCAGGGCCAGCGCGACTGCGCGCGCGTGCACCGGTCGGTAGGCGCCTGGCATCAGCGGCGCAAGCACGCGGGCGATGGGGATGGCGATGCGTTCGCCCAGGCGCGGGGGCTGTTGCAGGCCGTCGCGCAGGTCGAGCAGCAGCGAGGGCTGAGCCAGCACCAGGGCCTGCAGGTCCAGTGCCCGGAGCGCGTCTTCCAGCTCGCCCTTGACGCGGTTGTAGAACACCGATGACTGCGCGCTGGCGCCGGCCGCGCTGACCAGCCCGACGCGCCGCACGCCCGCGGCCACGGCGGCGCGCGCCACCGCGAGGTTGGCGTCGAAGTCCACCGCGCGGAAGGCCGCCTGGCTGCCCGCCACCTTGATGGTGGTGCCCAGCGCGAGGTAGAGCTCGTCGGCGGGTGGCAGCGCAGGCAGGCGCGTGAAGTCGACGCGCAGGGGCTGCAGCTTGGGGTGGTGCAGGTTCAGGTCGCGGCGGGTCAGCGCATGCACCTGCGCCACCGTCGGGTCGGCCAGCAGGGCTTGCAGCATCTGTCCGCCCACCAGGCCGGTGGCGCCGGCGAGCAGCACTTTGCGTGTGGGGTTCATGGGGTGGTGAGCAAGGCCATCAGTTCCTGTTGCCCCACTGGCGTGACCGCCACATCGCGACCCGCCCCGCGCCGCACCCAGCCCTGCGCCACCAGGTGCTGGTACAGCCGGTCGGCCAGTTCGCCCGCCAGGTGGTCGCGCCGCTCGGACCAGTCCAGGCAGGGGTAGGCGTAGCGCCGCTTCCTGCCGGGCTCCGGTGGCTCGAAGCCCAGACGCTGGCACCACGCGCGGCCGCTGTCGGTGAGGGCGTAGCCGTTGCTCACCGGCTGCAATCCATCGGCCGCCATCAGGCCGTCGAACAGCTTGGTGCCCAGCCGCCCCGCCAGGTGCCCGTAGCAGCAGCGCGCCTCGCGCAGGCGCGCCCGTTCGGGCGAGGCCCATTCGCTGTCGTGTTCGCCGCGCTCGGCCACCACGGCCAGGGCTTCGAGTGCATGCGCCACGTCGGCGTCGGCGAGGCGGTAGTAGCGGTGGCGGCCGCGCGGTTCGCAGGCCACGAAGCGCGCGTCGAGCAGCTGGGCCAGGTGGCCGCTGGCGGTGGCGGGCGTCACGGACGCGGCGCGGGCCAGTTCGCTGGCGCTGGCGCACTCGCCGCTGAGCAGGTAGGCCAGCATGCGCGAGCGCGCCGGGTCGGCCACCATGGCGGCCACGCGGGCGAGGCGGGGTTCGTGCGGGGTGTTGCGGCTCATGGGCCTCAGCGTAACGCAGCGGGCCATGCTTCCACCATCACGGCGCCACCTGCCGCGTCCGATGGACCGTGCCGGCCACGTCTTCGAGCCAGGTTCGTTCCTCGCGCAGGATGAAGCGCTGCGCCTGCGCCAGCTCGAAGTTGGCGCGGCCCTCGGGGTCGGCGCGCAGCACGGCGCGGTAGCGCTCGTAGGCGGCCATGTCGTCGAAGCCGATCAGCCCCCAGGCGATGTGATTGCTGCCTTCGTGCGGCAGGAAGTAGCCGAGCAGGTTGCCGCCGCACCGGGGAATGATGCGGCCCCAGGCCTCGGCGTAGCGGCGGAAGGCCTCGCGCTGGAAGGGGTCGATCTGGTAGCGGATGAAGCAGGTGATGGGCATGGTGCGGGTACCGGTGTGGAACAGGGGTGGACTGTCCGCCAGATCGGGCCCCGGATGCTTCGGGCTGCGCCGAAGCGTGGCGCCCCGCGTGGCTTGGCGGGTGATGGGCGGGCCAAGGCTTCACCTCAGGCCGGGTCCCGGCTAGACTGGTTCGCCGTTTCCGGCACCGGTTGGCCGCCACTGGAGGAACCGCATGACGCTTGCACACATCCAGCAATCGATCGAGGGCGTGACGAGGTACTTTGCCCAGCACCCGGACAAGGCGCTGTCCACCGACAAGGCCGCCACGGCCGTCGTCGAGCAGGGCCTGCGCTGCGTGGCCACCGGCCCCGGTGGCGAGACCCTGGTCAGCGACATGCCCAAGGGCATCGGCGGCGCGGCGAGCGCGCCCACACCCGGCTGGTATCTGCGCGCGGCCCTGGCCAGCTGCGACGCCACCGTCATCGCCCTGCGCGCCGCGCAACTGGGCATCGTGCTGAGCCGGCTGGAGGTCACGGTGGACAGCGTCTCCGACGACCGGGGCATCCTCGGGCTGGGGGATGGCGTGCCACCGGGACCGCAGAGCGTGAGCATCCGCGTGCGCATTGCGTCAGACGGCGCCTCCCCGGAACAGCTGCACGAGATCGTCGCCTGGGCCGAGGCGCACTCCCCGGTGGGCGATGCGGTGCGCCGGGCCATCCCATCGCGGGTCGAGGTCACGCTCGTCTGAGAAGGAGCCCACCGTGCAGATCAGCGCCCGCGTTGTCAGCTCAGCCGGCCAGCACGCCGTGTCGGTGCGCACGGGCGATGCGGAGCAGCCGCTGGCCGTGCCGCCCAGGGCCGGTGGCGGCTCGGCCGTGAACGGCGGCGAGTTCCTCATGCTGGCCCTGGCCACCTGCTACGCCAACGACCTCTACCGCGAGGCCCGCCGCCTGGGCATGGAGCTGACCCAGGTCGAAGTCGAGGCCACGGCGTCGTTCGAGGGTGTGGGCCTGGCCGCGTCCGATGTCCGCTACCGGGCCCGGGTCCAGTCGCCGGCACCGCCCGAGGCGGTGGAGCGCCTGCTGCGCGAGACCGATGCCGTGGCCGAGGTGCACAACACGCTGCGAACGGGCGTCCCGGTCAGCTGGGTGCGCTGGTAGGGTGCCAGCGGCGCAGCAGAAGCGCGTTGGAGATCACGCTCACGCTGCTCAGCGCCATCGCGGCGCCGGCCACCATCGGGTTGAGCCAGCCCAGTGCGGCCAGCGGGATGCCGATCACGTTGTAGGCGAAGGCCCAGAACAGGTTCTGGCGGATCTTGGCGTAGGTGCGGCGCGAGATGTCGATGGCATCGCCAATGAGCGAGGGGTCGCCCCGCATCAGGGTGATGCCGGCGGCGTGCATCGCCACGTCGGTGCCGGTGGACATGGCCATGCCCACGTCGGCGGCGGCCAGTGCGGGGGCGTCGTTGATGCCGTCGCCCACCATCGCCACGCGGTCGCCGCCGCGGCGCAGGTCGGCCACGATGCCGGCCTTGTCGGCCGGCAGCACCTCGGCGCGGATGTGGTCCAGGCCCAGCGCACGGCCCACCGCCTGGGCGCTGCCCTGGTTGTCGCCGGTCACCAGCACGGTCCGGATGCCCAGCGCCTTGAGCTGCCGCACGGCGTGCGCGGCCGTGGGCTTGAGCTCGTCACCGAAGGCCAGCAGTCCCATCAGGCGGGGCTGGTCCGTCAGGTCGGCCAGCCAGGAGACGGTGCGGCCTTCCGATTGCAACGCGCTGGCCGCGGCCTCCATCGCCGACAGGTCCACGGCCAGTTCGTTCATGTAACGCGTGCTGCCCAGGTGGATGTCGCGCCCTTTCACCTGCGCCCGCATGCCCCGGCCGGCCACGGCCGCGACGCCGTGCGCCGCAGGCACCGCGACAGACCGCTCGCGCGCCACGTCCAGCACCGCCCTGGCCAGCGGGTGTTCGCTGCCGTTCTGGATGGCGGCGGCGAACGGAAGCAGCAGTGCTTCGTGGCCGGTGGCCGCCTCCAGGGCCACCAGCGTGGGCTTGCCCTGGGTGAGCGTGCCGGTCTTGTCGAAGGCCACGGTGTCGATCTTGTGGGCGATCTCCAGTGCCTCCGCGTCCTTGATGAGGATGCCGCGGCGCGCCGCCACGCCGGTGCCGGCCATGATGGCCGTGGGCGTCGCCAGACCCAGCGCACACGGGCAGGCAATCACCAGCACAGCCACGGCGTTCAGGATCGCGCGCTCCCAGTCGCCGGTCGACAGGCCCCAGCCCAGCAGGGTGGCCAGCGCCAGTGCCAGCACGACGGGCACGAACACGGCACTGACCTGGTCGACCATGCGCTGGATGGGCGCCTTCTTCGCCTGGGCCGACTCCACCATGCGCACGATGCGCGAGAGGGTGGACTCGGCGCCGATGGCCGTGGTCATCACCAGCAGCAGGCCTTCGGCGTTGACCGCGCCGCCCGTGACCTTGTCGCCCGGGTGCTTGGCCACCGGCAGGCTCTCGCCGGTGATCAGCGATTCGTCCACCTCGCTGGCCCCTTCGGTGACGGTGCCGTCCACGGGGATGCGCTCGCCGGGCCGGACCACCACCAGGTCGCCCACGCGGACCTGGGCCAGCGGCCGGTCCACATCGCCCGAGGCGGTGCGCACGCGTGCGACCTCCGGGCGCAGGGCGTTGAGCGCCTGGATGGCCGCGGTCGTCTGCCGCTTGGCGCGCGCCTCCAGCCACTTGCCCAGCAGCACCAGGGTGATGATGACCGCCGAGGCCTCGAAGTACAGGTGCGGCGTGCCGTGCGCGGCGTGCTTGAACAGCAGGTAGACGCTCAGCCCGTAGCCGGCGGAGGTGCCCAGGGCCACCAGCAGGTCCATGTTGCCGGCGCCAGCCCGCAGGGCCTTCCAGCCGGCGCGGTAGAAGCGCGCGCCCAGCCAGAACTGGACCGGCGTGGCCAGCAGCCACTGGGCCCAGCCGTTGAGTGACCAGTCCTGGCCGAACAACATGCCCAGCATGGGCAGCACCAGCGGAAAGCTGAAGGCGGCCGACAGGGCCACCGGCCACCAGGGGTGGGAGGCCGGCGCGGGCCGGTCTTCTTCGGCGGTCTGCGCGACCGAGTAGCCCGCGCGCTCGACAGCGCCGGTGAGCGCGGGCAGCGACACGCCGGGCCCGGCCACCACCGACGCACGTTCGGTGGCGAGGTTGACGGTGACGTCCTGCACGCCGGGCACGGCCTTCAGGGCCTTCTCGACGCGCCCGACGCAGGACGCGCAGGTCATGCCCTCGATGGGCAGCTCGAACTCGGTGCCGGGCCGGGCGTCGACCGGCGGGGCGAGGGTGGCGGATGCTTGCATGGCGATCTCCTGGTGTGAGGGGGAGTCCGCACTCTCGGTTTTGACGCAGTGGCAAGGTCAAACACTCTGCACGCCGGGCCACGGCGCTTGACCTTGCCGCTGTGGCAATGCCCAGACTGGCCGCTCCTCAACTTTTTTTCAGGAGTGCGACATGCATGAATTCCAGTTGCCCGACATGACCTGCGGCCATTGCGCGGGGATGGTGGGCCAGACGCTGCACCTGGCCGACCCGGCCTGCAAGTTCCAGGTGGACCTGCCGGCGCGCAAGGTCACCGTGCAGAGCGACGAAGACCGCGCGGTGCTGGCCGAGGCCCTGGCCGACGCCGGCTACCCGCCGGCCTGAGCGCGCAGACCATGGGCGTCCCATGGTCACTTGACCTTGACACGGTGGCAAGGACGACAGTCCGGGCCACCGTGTCCTTTCTGTTCCGAGGAGCCTTCCCATGAACCCGCTCATGAACATCGGCGAAGCCGCCAAAGCCGCCGGCGTCTCGCCCAAGATGGTCCGCCATTACGAGCAGACCGGCCTGCTGCCGCCGGCCGAGCGCACCGAATCGGGCTACCGCCTGTACGGCGAGCGGGAGGTGTCGGTGCTGCGCTTCATCCGCCAGTCCAGGCGGCTGGGTTTTTCCGTGCCGCAGATCGCCGAGCTGATCGGCCGCTGGGGCGACGACCGGCGCACCAGCCGCGAGGTCAAGACCATCGCCCTGCGCCATCTGGCGGATCTGGACGAGAAGCTCAGGGAAATCGCCGAGATGAAGGCCGGGCTCGAAGGGCTGGTGCGCGCCTGCGCGGGCGACGACCACGCCCACTGCGCGATCCTGGACAACCTGGCCGCCGAGAGCCCGGAAGCGCCGCGCCATGTGGCGCGCTTCGTCAAACCCAGGCGCCGCCGCCTGGCACCGGACGACGAGGCCCCGCGCAGCGCCAGGGCCGCGCCCGCCTCCGGCCATGTCGACCTGATGGCCTGGATGCAGGGCGTGCACACGCACCAGTCCGGGGCCGGGGGCAAGGCCTGAGCCTGCGACCAGGGCGGGGGGTAGCACGCGGCCGGCGGCTGGGCGCGTGTCTTGCATGGGGCTGCAGGCACTGCACACACGCGCACTGGCACGGTGCGCGCCCCACCCCGCTTTTCAGGAGCCCTTCATGCCCGACCGCCGCACCACCCTGGCCTGTGCCGCCGCCCTCGCCGCCCTGTCCTTCTCCGGCCTGTCGGCCGCGCAAGGCAAGTACCCGGACCAGACCGTCAAGCTGGTCGTGGCCCTGCCCGCTGGCGGCAGTGTGGACATGATCGCGCGGGCGCTGGGCCAGAAGCTGAACGCGTCGCTGGGCGTGCCCTTCATCGTGGACAACCGCGGCGGCGCCTCGGGCCAGATCGGCATGCCGGTGGTGGCCAAGGCGGCGCCGGATGGCCACACGCTCGCGGTGTCGCCGGCCTCGTTCCTGACCACGAACAAGAGCGTGTTCAAGACCCTGCCCTACGACCCCGAGGCGGACTTCACGCCCGTCACCCGCCTGGTCAACCAGCCCATGGTGCTGATCGTCAAGGACAAGCAGAAGTACCCCTCGGTCGCAGCGCTGATCGCGGCGGCCAAGGCGAAGCCGGGCGGCATCACCTACGCGTCGTCGGGCGACGGCAGCCCGCAGCACCTGGGCGGCCTGCTGTTCGAATCGCGTGCCAAGGTGAAGATGCTGCACGTGCCCTACAAGGGCGGCGCGCTGGCCATCAACGACACGCTGGCCGGCACGGTGGACGTGATGTTCGCGGTGATGCCCGAGGCGGTGCCGCACGTCGCGTCGGGCAAGCTGCACGCGCTGGGGGTGATGAGCCCGACCCGCTCGCCGGTGATGCCGCAGGTGCCGACCATGGCCGAGGCGGGCGTGGCCGACATGAACCTCTCGGCCTGGATGGCGTTGCTGGCACCGGCCAAGACGCCGCGCCCCATCGTCGATCAGCTCAACCGCGCGGTGCAGGCGGCCTTCGACCCCGAGCTCAAGGCCAAGCTGGCCGAGAGCGGCATCGAGGTGGCGACCAGCTCGCCCGAAGAACTGCAGCGCCTGATCGCCAGCGATATCAAGCTGCACGCGGAGCTGGTGAAGTCTGCCGGGCTGGTGCCGCAGTAGCGGAGGCCGTGGCGCCCGCGCCTAACGCGCCATCAGCGCAAACACGCCCCAGCCCAGGTACTCGCGTGTGTAGGTCGCGTAGCGCACCGGTTCCGAGTGCAACTGGGCCCGCACCTCTGCGGCCATGTCGTCGCCTGGGTTCGCTTCCAGCCAGCGGCGCATGGTGAGCCACTTGGCCGCTTCGTAGCGGTCCCAGCCGTCCTGGTCGGCCAGCACCATTTCCACCACGTCGTGGCCCAGCTCGGCGAACGAGGCCAGCAGCTGCGGCAGCGTGAGGAAGTCGGACACCGCGTGCGCCTGGCAGCCTTGTGCCACCGCATCGCTGGGCGGCAGCTGGCGCCAGAAGGGTTCGCCGATGAGCAGCATCCCGCCGTCGCGCAGGCTGCGCTTCAGCAGCGCGATGGTGCCGGCCACGCCGCCGCCGATCCAGGTGGCGCCGACACAGGCCGCCACGTCGACCGGCTCGTCCGCCACATGGCCGGCGGCATCGCCGTGAATGAAGCGGACCTGGTGCGCGACACCCAGCGCCTGAGCCCGCTGCTGCGCCTGTTCGGTGAACAGCGGGCTCATGTCGATGCCCGTGCCGACGATCTGGTGGTCGCGCGCCCAGGTGCACAGCATTTCGCCCGAACCACTGCCCAGGTCCAGCACCCGTGTGCCCGGTGCCATGCGAAGCGCCGCGCCCAGCGTGGCCAGCTGGTCCGCCGTGATCGGGTTGTGGATGCGGTGGGCGCTTTCGGTGATGTTGAAGATGCGGGGGATGTCCACTGATGACACTCCTGAAAAAGGGCCGTGGATGAGGCTCCGCCGATTGTCGACCCTAGGTCACGAGCTGGCCCAGTTGCCACAGCCCCAGGGCGGCCAGCAGCGCGGCCGAGCCGAGGTTGACCGCGCGCTGCCAGCGCTCGTCGAAGCGCTCGCGCAGCCAGGCCACACCGGTGGACAGGATCAGCCACCACAGGGCCGAGCCCAGCAGCACGCCCAGCACCATCACCCAGGGCGAGAGCACGGGTGCTCCGCCCGCCAGCGCACCGAACACCGCCATGAACGACAGGATGGTGGTGGGGTTCGACAGCGTCAGCAGGAAGGTGCCCGAAACGTCGCGCAGCAGGGTGCCCGGTGGCGGGTGCTGGCCGCTGCGCCGCACCGGCGGTTTGTGCGCGATGCGCCACGCGAGCCACAGCAGGAACCCGCCGCCGAACAGGCCCAGCCACAGCTTCAGGCCCAGCAGCCAGTTGATGAGGCCCGAGACACCGAACGCGCCGATGGCGCCGTAGACCGCGTCGGCCAACGCGGCGCCGAGGCCCGTGGCCAGGCCGGCGGCGCGGCCGTGGTCCAGCGTGCGTTGGATGGCCAGGATGCCGATCTGCCCGACCGGTGCCGCGATGGACAGCCCGATCAGCATCGACTGAACGAACAGCCCGGCCAGGGGGAATGAATGAAGCGTGTCCATGGACCAGATTGTCGGCAGGCCCTGGTGCGCTGCACAGGCGCTATCTCAGGTGAGAATCGCGTTCACCATCGATTTTTCAGGTGAAAGGCGTGTATGGCCGAGACGACGCTGGAACTGGACGCCAAGGCATGGGCGCTGCTGATGGCGTTGCAGGCCGATGGCCGGGCGCCGCTCAAGACCCTGGCCATGGCCGCGGGCCTGTCGGTGCCCGCCACGGTCGAACGCCTGAAGCGGCTGAAGGACGCGGGCGTGGTGCGTTCGGTGAGCGCCGACGTGGACCCGGCGCTGGCCGGCTATCCGGTGCGCGCCATCGTCGGCATCACGGTGCAGCAGCCGGGCAAGAAGGCGTTCATCGACAAGCTGCGCCGGGCGCCCGAGGTCCTGGAATGCCACCACGTCGCAGGGGCGGATTCCTATGTGGTGACCGTGGTGGCGCGCAGCCTGGAAGACCTGGAACGGTTCCTCTCGTCCATCAATGGCTACGGCGAGACGCGGACCTCGATCGTGTTCTCCACGCCCATCCCGCGCCGCGGACTGGTGGCACCGGGCGCCGGCCGCTGAGGCGGCGCCCGGACCCGCTCAGCGCAGCACGCCAGCGAAGTACGCCGACAGCTCCTCGCGCGCCTCCAGCGGCAGCACGTTCGCCACGTACTGGTCCGGCCGCACGACGATGAGGCAACCCCGCTCGCGGTGAATGCCGCGCATGTCGTAGATGTCGCCTGCGCCCTTGTGGTCCACGCAGAAGATCTTCTCGTGGTCCTGCAGGCCGAGCTTGCCGGTCTTCGGCTTGAGCAGCGAGGGCATGCGCCCGTAGTCGAGCTGGTCGAAGGTGGGCTGGAAGATGGCGCGCACGTCGATGATGGCGTCGATGTCTTCGCCCTTGCGCGTGTGCTTCACGACCGGTGAGGCCGGGTCCTTCTCCAGCCAGTCGGCCAGGCGGGCCATGGGCGCGCCGGGCTGGCCCACGTCGCCCTGGCCGGCGAAGGCGTAGATCCGCCAGCGCGCGTCGGCTTCGGCCGCATGGCCCAGCTGCATCTGCTTGGCGTCCGACAGGCGCACCACCGGCGCGGAGTGAAAGCGGCGGCCAATCTCTTCGCCTTTCGCCAGCGCCTGGTGGGTGCCGGGTGCGAACAGGGTCGAGGTGTCGTACTTCACCGCGGTGCCGCCGGTGAATTCGAGGTTGGCCTTGAACTGGCGGATGATGCGCGGCTCTTCGGTGCCCTCGCGCTCGGCCTGCGTGGTCGGCGCGGACATGATGCGCGACCACTCGTGGTCGGTCTCAACCAGGCGCTTGGCCTCGGTCAGGCGTTCTTTCGAATAGCTGCGCAGCAGGCTCGGGTCGGCGCGGCCCTGCAGCACATGCACCAGCTTCCAGCCGAGGTTGAAGGTGTCCTGCATCGACACGTTCATGCCCTGGCCGGCCTTGGGCGAATGGGTGTGGCAGGCGTCGCCGGCGGTGAACACGCGCGGGGCGCGGTCGCTGCCTTCAGGCACGTCGTCGAACTTGTCGGTGATGCTGTGGCCGATGTCGTAGATCGACCACCAGACGATCTCCTTCACGTCCAGCGAATAGGGTTTGATGATGCGGTTGGCCGCCGCGATCATGTCGTCCTGCGTGAACTTCTTGCTCGCGGCCTTCTCGCCGTCCTTGAGCTTGTCGAGTTCGACGTACATGCGGAACACGTAGCCGCCTTCGCGCGGCAGGATCAGCACGTTGCCCTCGTTGGCCGAGGAGATCAGGCACTTCTGGCGCACATCGGGGAAGTCGGTGTTGGCCAGGATGTCCATCACGCCCCAGGCCTGGTTGGCTGCGTCGCCGTGCAGCACGCCGCCAATCGCCTTGCGCACCGCGGAGTGCGCGCCGTCGCAGCCAACCACGTAGTTGGCGCGCACGGTGCGCGTGGCGCCCCAGTTGATGCCGGTCGAGTCCTTGAGCGTGACGGTCACCGGGTGGTCGTCGGTGGTCTCGTCGATGGTCAGGCCCACGATTTCCCAGCCGTAGTCGGGCGCCAGCCGTGAGGGCGAGTTCGCCATCACCTCCAGGAACAGCTCGTGCAGCCGCGCCTGGTTGATCAGGATGTGAGGCATCTCGGAGCTGTCGTCGGCCACGTCCTGCACCCGGCCCACGCGCCGGATGTGCGAGGGGTTGGCGGGGTCGGGCATCCAGAACGCGGTCTGGTTGACCCAGTAGGTCTCGCGTTTGACCTTGTCGGCGAAACCGAAGGCCTGGAACATTTCCATGGTGCGCGTGTTGATGCCATCGGCCTTGCCTTTGATGATGTTGCTGGCCATGCGCTCGACGATCAGGGTGTCGATCTCCGGGAAGGCCGCCAGTTGCGCGGCCAGACACAGGCCGGCCGGGCCGGTACCGGCGATCAGCACGTCCACCTTTTCGGGCAGGGGTTCGTTGACGCCCCGGTTGCGGCGGTTGGGCGCCGCCTGCTTGATGTCGGGGTTGCCGCCGCGAAAACCGTCTTTGTAGAACTGCATGGGGTGTCTCCTGATGGGAAGGTCGCCGGGAGGCGATGGGTGGGGGCAAATGATATCTATGCTTACTAATTCGTGTCAATACGGTACGTATACTTATCAATAGTCTTTGAAACGGAGCGCAGGCATGGACTCACTCGACATGGCGGGACACCTGATCCGCCGGCTGCATCAGCTGTCCACGCAGGTGTTCGTGCAGCGCACGCAGGCGGCGGGCTTCGACCTGACGCCGGTGCAGTTCGCGGCGCTGGACGCCATCGGCCACCACCCGGGCACGGACCAGGCGACCGTGGCCGAGCTGATCGCCTACGACCGCGCCACCATCGGCGGCGTGATCGAGCGGCTGGAGCAGAAGGGCTGGGTCGACCGCGTGGTCAGCGAACGCGACCGCCGCGCGCGCGTGCTGTCGCTGACGGCCGAGGGCGAGCGCATCCTCCAGGCGCTGGTGCCGGTGGTGCGCAACCTGCAGGACGAGATCCTGCAGGCCCTGGGCGAGGCCGATCGGGCGCGCTTTCTCAGGCTGGCGCGTCAGGCCGTGGGGTCGTAGGCGCCACGGCCGCGCTGCGGCGCGCCATGTGCAGCGCCAGTCCCTGCAGCAGGGCCAGCGCCAGCAGCCCGAGCCCTGCCGTGAGCCAGAGCGCGTGGCCGCCCCAGTGCGCCATGGCCAGGCCGAACAGCAGCGGCGCAAACGCCTGCGACACCCGGGCCGGCGCCATCAGCCAGCCCTGGCGCTCGCCGTAACCCGCGGCGCCGAACACCACCAGCGGCAGCGTGCCCTTGGCGATGGTCAGGATGCCGTTGCCCATGCCGTGCATCACCGCAAACAGCCAGGCGCCCAGCGGCCCGCCCAGCGCCAGCAACGCCACGCCGATGGGGTGCCCCGCGGTGGCGAAGCGGCTGGAGAGCAGCGGGTGGGCGCGGCGCAGGAAGCCGAACTCCAGCAGCCGCCCCGCCACCTGCGCCGGGCCGACCAGCATGGCCACGCCCAGTGCGGTGGAGGCCGACAGGCCCTGCGCCTGCAGCAGCAGCGGCAGGTGCGCGGCCATGGCGGTGCTGGTGAACCAGGCGATGGCGAACACGGCGGCAAGCACGAGCGCGACGCCATTGCCGGGCGCGGCGGTGTGTGAGGCGGGCGCCGACGGCGACGTGCCCGGCGTGGTCACGGCCTGCACGGCAGGCGCCTCTTCCATCCGCCCGCGCGGCAACCCACTGTGCAGCGGCAGGCCCAGCACGAGGTGCAGCGCCGCCCAGCCCAGGCAGGTGCCGCGCCAGCCGAATGTGTCCAGCCCCCACTGCGTGAGCGGCCAGCCCACGGTGCTGGCGAAGCCGGCGATCAGCGTGATGCCTGTGATGGCGTTGCGCGCGCTGACCGGGTAGAGCCGCACCAGCGTGGCGAAGGCGGCGTCGTAGAGCCCGCTGCCCATGGCCACACCGACCACGCACCAGGCGACCCAGACCTGCCAGCCGGCCTGCGCCAGGCCCAGCGCCGCCAGTCCGAACGCAAACAGCAGGTTGGTGACCCGCAACACCGCGCGCCCCCCATGCCGGTCGATGGCGCGGCCCGCGGCCGGCCCGACCAGGGCCGAGATCACCAGCGCCAGCGTGAAGGCGCCGAACACCTCGGTGACCGCCAGGCCCAGCTCCGCCGCCAGCGGCGCGGCCAGCAGGGCCGGCAGGTAGTAGGACGAGGCCCAGGCCAGGGTCTGCGTGCTGCCCAGGCGCAGCACGACCCCGGTCTGGCTGGTGCGGCGGGATTCCTGGGACATGGCGTGTCGGCGGCGGTGGGTGGCGAGGTGTCCCGGATCTTAGGCCCGCCATAGTTCTTCAGGACTATTCAGCGCGCCCGCCCCGCGCCGAAAAACTCCGCATCAGGCCGCGGTGTGCGCGCGCCAGGAGTTCAGCATGTGGGGAGTGTCCAGGTTCCGGATCGGTGCGCGGCTGGCGGCCGGTTTCGGTTTGATGTTGTTGCTCATTGCGGGGCTGGTGGCCTCGTCGCTGCTGTCGTTGCGGCTGATCGGGCAGGAAAACAGCCAGCTGATCGAGCGCGAAATGGTGAAGGTGGCGGCGGTGTCGGTGATCGACACCGCCACGCGGGCCAACGGCCTGAACACCGCCGAGCTGCTGCTGGTGGAGCCCTCGCAGATACCCGTGGTGCAGGCGCGCATCGACGCCAACCGCAAGGCCATTGACGAGGCCCTGCTCACGCTGGACCGGCTGGTGGAACGGCCCGAAGGCAAGGCCGCGCTGGCCGAGCTGCGCAGCTCCCGCGCCGCCTATGTGGCCTCGTTCGTCAAGGTCGGTCCGCTGGCGAAGGAAGGCCGCATCGATGAAGCCCAGCAGCTGCTGCGCAGCGAGACCCTGCCGGCGCTGGCGCGCCTGCAGCAACCCATCGACACCCTGCGCGCACTGCAGGACCGCCTGGCGCAGGAACATGGCCAGGCCGTGGGGCGCTCCATCGGCGGTGCCCAGCTGCTGCAGATCGGTCTGGGGGCGGCGGCGCTGGTGCTGGGCCTGCTGGCCTCGGTGGTGCTGGCCCGCAGCATCGTGCGGCCGCTGCGCGAAGGCGTGGCGGTGGCCGGTCGCATTGCGTCCGGTGACCTCACCAAGGACGTGCCGGTGCAGGGCCGCGACGAGGTGGCCGAGTTGCTGCAGTCGCTGGGGGTGATGCAGGACGGGTTGCGCAGCCTGGTGGGCCAGGTGCACCGCGGGGTGGACCATGTGGGTTCGGCCTCGGCGCAGATCGCCAGCGCCAACAAGGACCTGAGCGCCCGCACCGAGGCGCAGGCCAGCGCGCTGGAACAGTCGGCCGCGTCGATGGAGCAGCTCAGCAGCGCCATCGCCCTGAACGCCGACAGCGCGCAGGCGGCCCGCACGCTGTCCACCGACGCCTCACAGGCGGCCGAAGCCGGCGGCGAGACCGTGGCCTCGGTGGTGCGCACCATGCGCAGCATCGAGGACGCCTCGCGGCGCATCGCCGAGATCATCGGCGTGATCGACGGCATCGCTTTCCAGACCAACATCCTCGCGCTCAACGCGGCGGTGGAGGCGGCGCGGGCCGGCGAACAGGGGCGCGGCTTTGCCGTGGTGGCCTCGGAGGTGCGGGCGCTGGCCGGCCGTTCGGCCGACGCGGCGCGGCAGATCAAGCAGCTGATCGAGGCCAGCGTGGACCAGGTCGGCACGGGCGCCGCACTGGCCGATCAGGCCGGCGCGGCGATGACCGGGGTGGTGGCATCCATCCGGCGGGTGAACCAGCTGGTGGTGGACATTGCCTCTGCCATGCAGGAGCAGAGCACCGGCGTGACCCAGATGGGCGAGGCCATCACCCAGCTGGACCAGGCCACGCAGCAGAACGCGGCCCTGGTGGAAGAGACCGCCGCGGCCTCGCAGAGCCTGGACGACCAGGCCCGCGAGCTGGTGGCCTCGGTGGCGGCGTTCCAGATCGACCGCCGGGCGCTGCAGGCCGCCTGAGGCCCGCCGCCGCCCGGGCGGATCACTTCACTTCGGTGACGAACTGTTCCAGCGGGCGGCGCACCTTCTTCAGGTTCACCAGCCAGTCGCCGTCGGTGGCGCGGTAGCCCAGCGGCACGATGGCCACGCTGCGCAGGCCGCGCTCGCGCAGCTTGAGGATCTCGTCCAGCTTGGCGGGGTCGAAGCCTTCCATCGGCGTGGCGTCCACTTCTTCAAACGCGGCGGCGATCAGCGCAGCGCCCAGGCCGATGTAGGCCTGGCGGGCGGCGTGCTCGAAGTTCACCTGCGCGTCGCGCTGCGGGTAGCTGTTCAGCAGCATCTGGCGGTAGTTCTCCCAGCCCTCATTGGTGAAACCGCGCTCGGTGTTCACCAGGTCGAACATGTGGTTGATGCGCTCGGCCGTGTAGGTGTCCCAGGCGGCGAACACCAGCAGGTGCGAACCGTCGGTGATCTGGGCCTGGTTCCAGGCGATGGGCTGGATCTGTTCGCGCACCGTTTTGCTGGTGACGACGATGATTTCAAACGGCTGCAGGCCGCTGGAGGTGGGCGCCAGGCGCGCGGCCTCGACGATGCGCTCGACCTTGTCCTGCGGCACGGCGCGGGACGGGTCCATCTTCTTGGTGGCGTAGCGCCATTGCAGTTTGTCCAGCAGGACGGGGGCGTGGGTGGGTTGCGACAGGTCGCTCATGAAACGGGTGCTCCGGGGAGGTGGGGCGCCCGCACCGTGTGGGCACATGAAGAAATCATGACGCGGTGCAGCAAACAGCGCTGGCGCCCGCGGGGAAAACGGGAACCGGAACGCCTTTGTTCCTGCCGCCCGGCGGCGCGGCGGCGGATCGGTTATACGGGCGCGGACTTGTCCTCAAAACGGGTGATCCCTGCGGCTGCCGGTCCCTAGTCGGAAGGATGTCACCGCCGTTCTGCACTCCTACATTGGGTCCCCTCCCCCCGCCGCGCTGGTCCGTCCACCGGGTCAGGGCCACCGGGGGCACCTCTTGCAGGAGCGGACATGGCAAGCGACGAGCAGGTTCTGTTGATGAGCAACCAGCTGCAAGCTTTCGAGCTCAAGACGCTGCTGCTCACGCCCAAGGTGCATCCGGTGACGACAGCGGCTGCACAGGCCCCGGTGCCGGTGAGCCCGGACGGCTCCCTCCAACCCCAGGTGCTCTACGAGGCATCGGACGATGCCAGCGCCCGGTACCAGCTGCCGCGCTACGAATGGAACACGGTGGGCGGGCGCCACACCTCCCGGTTGCGCCTGCGCACGGCCGACGACGACCCGCTCGGTCCGCTGGGCTGGCTGAACATCGAACTGCTGGCGGTGCACGCCGTCGATGCGCGCTTCGCCATGCGCACGCTCGAGCACACCGCCACGCTGCGGCTGGGGTACGAAATGCCGGTGGTGGCGGCGGCCGACCCGGCGACGCTGACCTGGGAGGGCCAGTGGGAAAACACCGATGCGGCCACGCGGGGCATGACCCGCCTGCTGATCGGGCGGCGGGCCGACGGCGGCTGGTTCATGCACGGCTTCGGCAAGTGCCACCCCAGCGACTGCGACTGGGGCGAGACCACGGCCATGCTCTCGGGCGATGCGCTGATCGGCGTCTACGCCTTCGGCTTCAAAGTCACCACCCTCACCGCCCGCCGCAGCGGCCAGACCCTGGTGGTGGACGTGCTGGACGACTACACCGACGCCGATGGCCGCACCGACCGCCTGAGCCAGTACGTCATGGCCCGCTCGGTGGCCGCCGCGCCCGCCCAGCCGCTGATCTGGGAGGCGCTCGGCCCTCTGAACCCGCTGGGCGGCAGCGTGCACCGCTGCACGCTGCCGTTCCACGCCCAGGAGGACTACGACCGCATCCACCAGATCATCACCTCGCCGGTGCACCGTGCGCGGCTGGAGGTGGTGTGCAAGGCCACGGTCGGCCAGCGCACCTGGCAGCAGTGGTGGCTGCACGACCGGCCGGCGGTGGCGCCGGTGCGGCCGGACATCGACGTGGTCCGCATCAGCCCCGCGGTGCTGAACACGCTGCGCACCAGGCCGGTGGCGGCGGCGGTGCCCCGGATGCCGGCGATCGCCAGCCTGCGGGCCGAGCGCGCCAGCGTGGCCACGCTGGCGCTGGCCCGGGGTGTGCGCCGCCCGCACCATGAGCCCGATCTGGACGAGGCGCTGTCCAGGGAAGAGGCCGCGCGCGTGCTGCGCACCCTGCCGCGGCGCGTGGCCATCGACAAGAAGGGCCGGCCGGTGCTGGTGCGGCGCGAGGCCGAGTGCACCCAGTCGCTGGCCTGCACCTTCGACCCCCAGGCCGACGGCTACATGCTCGATGCGCCGCGCGACCCCTCGCAGGCCCATGTGCTGTTCAAGCACGACCTGGTGGCCGAGGGCCAGAGCGTGACCTTCTTCCAGGATTCGCTGGTGCGCGACCAGGTCTACTACGAGCCGCAGGAGTTTCGGCTCGCGCGCAGCGACGCCAGCCCCTTCCTGCCCTCGCTGGTGTTCGCCATCACCGACGTGGCCACCGAGAGCGAGGCGCTGTCCTACCGGGTGCGCCTGGCGTTCCAGGCGCGGCCCCACCTTGGCCAGGCCTTCCTGCTGCTGGCGCGCCAGCGCTTTGGTCCCGCGGCGCGGCTGACCGCGCTCACCCCCCGGTCGGCCCGGCTCACCCTGGGCGTGCCGACCGCCGACGGCGCGCCCCCGGCGCTGCTGGAGCGGCCCGACGCGGTGATCCGCTTCGACGAGGGCATCACCGACGAGCTGTCGCTGGACGAGGCGCAGTTCGTGCGCCTGGCCGCCGCCTTCCAGTCGCCGGCCGGCATCGGCATGCAGGGCTGGGTGACGGCCACCATCAGCGACGGCACGCAGGTCGATATCCCGCTGGTGGTCTCGCTCAAGGACAACACCGGCAGCGTGTTCGATCCGCAGCTGCTGCGCCCGGACCCGGACGGCGTGCCGGGCCACTGCGTCGTCACCTTGCGCAACCGCATCGAGAGCCCGGTGCGTGTCAACGGGGTCCACGCCCAGGAGCTGGGCGTCTGGACCGACCCGGCCACCGGCGTGCCGCAGACCGTGACCGTGCGGCCCCTGGATCTGCCGCCGGCTGCGCCGGTGGCGCCGGGCCAGACCCTGGACCTGCGCTTCGCCGTCACGCCGGCGGCGTTTCCGCTGCTGTCGATCACCCCGGCGCTGGACCTGGACATCCAGCCCGACCTCGCGCGGCTGATGGGGCAGCTCACCGTCACCGAGGCCTTCACCGAGGCCACCTTCGAGGTGCAGGTGTCGGCCAGCCCGCTGTTCTTTGGCACCGGTGCGCTGACGGCGCTGCGGGTCGAGTTCGACGATGGTCCGGTGGTCGCGCTCGATGCCGGCACCCTGGTGCAGACGGTGAGCCTGCGCAAGCCGGTGGTGGCGCGCATCCTGGGCCTGGAGCCCGGTTACCGCTACCGCCTGGTGGCGGTGGATGCGCAGCGCGGCGAGCGGGTGCACGAAGGGCTGGCCGGGGTCGGTCACCTGCAAGTGAGCCTGCCGCAGGGGTGACCATGATGCTCACCCGGCCGCTGCCCGACTTCCCGGACGTGTTCCCCGACCACCGGGACGCGCACCGGCTGTATGTCCTGCCGGACCGCGTGGCCCTGGCGCTGGACGCCGACGGCTTGCCGCGCTTCACGCTGCTGCGGCGCACCGCCGACGACGGCACGGCGCAGGACGGCGGCCTGCTGCAGGCCTTCCTGGCGCTGGACCACACCCACCTCGATGCCCTGGCCCGCGAGCCGTCGCTGGCCGGGCGTGCGCTGGAGCCCGCGCCGGTGGCGCAGGCCGAGGCCCGCCTGGTGCTGCGCGGGGTGTCGGGCGATCTGGTGCAGGCGGCCGGACAGTGGCAGCCCGTGGCCACCAGCACGGCCGATGCGCTCTCGCTCACCCACCACCTGGGTCCGGACGACAGCCGCATCGTCGCGGCGCTGGTGCGAGAAGACAGCACCGGGGGGCCCGAACCGGTGGAGCTGGAGCTGCGGCTGCGGGTGCAGGGCCTGCGGCCCGGCCTGCCCTGGGTGGTGACGACCACCGGCACCACCTTGCACGACCAGCTGCAGGCCCTGCTGCCCGCCGATGCGCCGGCCAGCGCCACGGACCTCGACCGCGCCTTCCTGAGCCTGCCGGCGGGTCTGCTGCGCTGGCAATCCCTGCTGGACGATGCCGTGCCCGCCGACACCGAGGCCCTGGCGCTGCAGGCGGCGCACAGCGCGCGGCAGAGCCTGTTCCGACGCGTGGGCGAGGGCTTCGAGTGGCACCCCGGCGTGCCGCTCACCGACACGGCCGGCGGCCTGTCCTGGCGCCTGGACCTGCCCCTGCCCGACACGGTCGAGCGGCGGCTGCGCTGGTCGCTCAGCGACGTGCACCGCGACTGGGCCGGACGCGCCCAGGCCTTTCCGGTGGTCAAGCCGTTCCGCCCCATGCAGCGGGTCACGGTGCACGTGCTCTGCGCCCTGCCCCTGCACCCCCGCGGCCTGGCCCAGCTGGACGTGGAGCTGCGCTACCGCGGTCCCAGCGGGGCCTGGGTGCACCACACCTTCCGCTTCGATGCCCGCACCGGGCTGCACGCCCTGTCGGTGGTCGGCCCGGCGTTCGGCCGCGGGCTGGAGCTGTCCCACCGCTGCCTGGCGGTGGTGGCGCAGGACGGCCAGCTGCCGCTGACCGTTTCGTCGCCGGACTTCGTGCCGGTGCAGGGCCTGCAGCTGGTGATCGGCGAGGCGGAGGCCGGCGTGCGCCCGGTGCCGGTGGCGGCCGACCCCTCGCTCTGGGCCCACGCCGTGGCGGTGCGGCTGGTGGTGACTCCCGCCAGCGGCCCGACCCGATCCATCGAACTGAACCCGCAGACCCCGGACGCCTGGGTGTGCCTGACCGGCGACGAGCGCCTGACCCCGGTGACGGCCCAGGCCATGGCCCGCGCGGGCGACGGCGCGGAGCAACCCTGCTGGTCCGGCACCTTGCCGACAGAGGGTCTGCGCCTGAACGGCTGGGCGCTGGAGCCCACGGCGCCAGAAACGGTCGACCTGCGCCTGGCCGAACCGCTGGCCGGGGCGACGGCGCTGGTGGCGGTGGAGCTGCTGGCCAGCGACACCGTGCCCGCCGACGGCGCCAGCGGCACCCTGCTGACGCTGGAGGCGGGGCAGGCACGCCGCTGGTCCTACTGGCGCCGCAGCCTGCTGCAGCCCCGTTCCTACGCCTGGCGCCTGCACTGGGTCGGCCGCGACCCGGCCACTGGCGCCACCCGCCCGCTGCGCGTCGGCCCCTGGCGCGTGGACCAGACCCCCGAACTGCTCGTCGAGCAGGTGCCGACATGAACCCGCGCCCCACCGCCCCGGTGCGCCCACCCTCCACAGAGGTGACCCCATGCTGAAAGTCCCCGCCTTCCGAACCGTCGACGGCGTCACCGTCTACGCCGACGACACGCTCTGGCACCGCTTCTACCCCGTGGCAGACCAGCCCCGGGTGCGCCTGGACGCCGACGGCCAGCCGGTGTTCCTGCTGGTCAAGTACGCGCTGTCCGACGAGGAGCTGGCGCGCAACCCCACGCTGCCGCGCGGCGGCGGCTACCTCAACGTCGACGTGGTGTTCGAGCTGGACGACGCGCAGCGCGAGGCAGTGCGCGCCAACCTGCAGGCCTGGGTGGACACCGAGTTCGCGCGCCGCCAGGCCGGCAGTGCCGAGGAGAAGGCTTCGGTGCAGGGCATGACCGCACCACCGCCGGTGGACTTCGGCACCCCCACCTACACCGGCGGCACGGTGGCCATGGACGCGCCGCAGACCAGCGTGCTGGTGAGCAAGCGCGTGGCCAGCGGCGCGCCGTCCCTGCTGGCCGACAACGTCTCGGTGTTCAGCATGGACCTCACCAGCGAGGGCGCCACCTTCATGGAGCGCACCCTCACCGGCGGCGGTGGGGCCGCCGGGGCCTCCGACCTGACGCCGATCCAGGTGCGCTACGACCTGAGCTTCTGGGCCCGGCTACCGCCGGTGCGCATCCATGTGAAGGCGGACTCGCAGCGCATGTACGAGCAGGTGCGCAAGATCATGGACGGCGCCGGTGTCGACCACTGCACCACCTACGACTTCCAGCACAGCGACATCGACACCGCCTCGGCCGAGGTGGCCGGCCTGATCACGGTGCAGATCGACACCGGCAGCGGCTCGCTCGACGACGCGGTGATCGCCGAGCTGCGGCGCTACGCGCTGGAGGTGATGCAGCAGCTGGTGGAGTCGAACTTCTTCACCGACGACCCGGCCGAGGCGCACCGGCCCTCGGGTTCGGGCGACGTGCCCGACGAGGCGCTCTCGGGCCGCCGGGACAAGACCAAGAAGTACCTGCGCAAGCAGCAGGACAGCATGCACGTGAAGCTGGAACTGAGCCTGGAGCAGAACAGCGTGGTGCCCTGGCCCATCCACCCGCAGGGCACGCTGCAGACCTTCTTCCGCGGCATGTCGGCGGCGCAGATCGCGAACTTCGTGCGCGTGGTGGTGCTGGACGATCCGGTGTTCCAGTCGCTCAACCTCACGGCCCGCGTGTTCGCGCCCTTCGACGCCGCGGGCCTGGAAGCGGTCGAGGTCGAAGTGCGCTACGCCGGCCGCGACGCCAACGGCGACCGCCAGGAAAAGCTCAAGACCTTCACCTTCACCGGCAACCAGCCGCAGAAGTGGGAACCCAAGCTGATCGGCGACGAGCGCGGCTACGAATACCGCTACCGCTTCAAGTTCGCCGGCCGGGCGTTCGGCTCGTTCACCCGCTGGGAAGCCGCCAGCCGCAACGACCTCAACATCTCCGTGCCGGCCGCCGGCCGGGTGTTCGTCGAGGTGCGCGCGGGCGACATCGACTTCGAGAACCAGGTGCGGCAGGTGCAGGTGCTGCTGGCCTACGAAGACCCGGCCGCCGGTGTGCCGCGCCAGGAACAGACCGTGCTGTTGGACAAGACCAGCACCAGCGGTGTGTACGACCGGCAGATTTTTGAACCGCGCGCGCGCCCGGTGCTCTACCGCCAGCGCTTTCGGATGCTCAGCGGCGAGGTGGTGGAAGACCCCGACTGGCAGGAACTCTCCGGCCACCAGCTCATCGTCAACCAGCCGGCCCGCGGCCTGCTGCGCGTGCGCCTGCTGCCCGCCGGCGACGGCTGGGACGCCGTGGCCCAGGTGATCGTCGACCTGCGCTACGAGGACGCCCCCAATGGCCTGCGGCGCGAGGAAAGCCTGGTGCTCAAGACCAGCCAGGAGTTCCGCACCTGGGAAGTGGCGCTGCGCGACCAGAACCGCCGGGGCTTCGAGTACCGCGTGCACGCCAGCTTCAAGGACGGCCGCTTCCAGCAGGGCCAGTGGCAGAGCCACACGGGCGAGGAGACCCTGCCCATCGTGGTCCAGGCGCCGCCGCGGCACCAGATCCAGATCATTCCCGACCGGCTCGACCTGGCCGCCGCGCCGCTGACCGAGGTCGGCCTCACCCACCTGCCCACCGGCCGGCAGGAGACCTTCGTGTTCCGGGCCAAGCAGCCGGTGGTGTGGAACGTGGACGTGCCCGCCGGCACGCCGGTGCGCTACCGCGTGCAGGTCACGCACTTCCCGGCCACCGGCGACCCGGTGGTGCTGCCGCCCTTCGAGGAAGAGGACCCGGTGCTCGTGCTGCCGCCCTACCAGCCACCCCGGCCGGGCACGCTCACGGTGCAGCTGGTGGGCGCGCTGATCGATTTCGCCCAGACCCCGCTGGTGACGGTGGACCTGCGCTACCAGGACGAGGTGCATGGCATCGACGCCAGCCACGCGGTGGCCTTCAGCGAGCGCGCGACGCTGAGCTGGACGGTCGATGTCGGCGACCTCAGCCGCCGCTTCTACAGCTACCAGATCACCTACTTCGTGGCGCCCGACCAGACGCCCCACACCCTGCCGCTGGCCCACACCGACAAGCCCTTGCTGGTGATCCCGCGCTGGCAGCCCGCACCCTGACCCCACCGCACACCCACCGCCAGGAGAAACACCATGCTCAAAGTGCCCGCCTACGCGTATTTCGAAGACCTGCGCGTCACCGTCTACCAGGACGACACCATGTTCTGGAAGTTCTACGTGATCCCGGACTACATCTCTGTCCGGCGCGACCAAAACGACAACCCGGTCTTCCTGCTCATCAAGTACGCCTTCGGCGACCAGGACCGGGTGGCCAACCCGGCGCTGGGGCGCGGCGGCGGCTTCATGGCCTTCGACGTGGAAATGCGGGTGGCCGAGCAGGACCAGGCCGCGCTGGTGCAGCGCCTGCAGGACCTGGTGGACGACGAGTACCGGCGCCTGAAGGCGCTGGCCGAGGCCCACAACGAACGGGTCGAGGGCATGCGCCTGAGCAGCTGGGCCTACGCCAACAACCGGTCCATGAGCACCTCGCTGTCGATCCACGACGTCAAGCTGGGGCTGCGGCCGGACGCACCCGAAGCGCCGCCCGGCAACAAACCGCCCACGGTGATCCTCTCGGTGCCCACCTGGACCGAAGGCACCTTCAGCGTGAGCGCGCCGCAGTCGGCCTCGCTGGTCAGCCACCGCGTGGTCGAGGGTCCGCTGTCCCTGGTGGGCAGCAACGTGGCCAGCGCCAACATGGACCTCACCGAGGCCGGCGCCACCTTCATGGAAAAGACCCTGGTCAACCGCGACGGCACGGGCGGCAGCGACCTGACACCGATCCAGGTGCGCTTCGATCTGAAGATGTGGGCCCGCCTGCCGCCGGTGCGCCTGTCCATCGAGGCCGACACGCGCAGCGTCTACCAGGGCCTGCGCGCGGTGATGCACGACTTCGAGGGCAACACCTGCAACGAGGACGAGCTTTACCACTTCGACCAGCACCTGAAGATGGCGGTGGAATCGAACCTGATCAAGATCAGCTTCGACACCGGCACGCTCAAGCTCGACGACAAGTTCGTCAACGAGCTGCGCGCCACCGCGATGGAGATCGTCACCAACCTGATGGAGGAGAAGTTCTTCAAGAAGGAGGACGCACCGGCCGCCACCGAAGACCCGGTGGGCATGGACGACGAGCGCAAGGTGTACTTCTTCAAGTCCGAGCAGGAGATGGAGTTCACCTCCATCGCCTACAACGAGGAGATCAAGAGCATCGCCGAGTGGCCGGTGCACCCGCAGGGCACCATGCAGTCCTTCTTCGCCGGCATGTCGGCGCAGGAGATCGGCAAGTACGTGCGCGTGGCCGACCTCAACGACCCGTTCTTCATGACGCTGGGCCTGAAGGTCTCGGCCTTCGCCGACTGGGAGCACAACCCGATCGCGTTCGTCGAGGCGCAGGTGCAGTACGAGGGCCGCGACGAGAACGGCGACATGGTCGAGAAGCAGCAGACCTTCACCTTCAACAAGGACAACACCCGCGGCGACTGGAACCCCAGCCTGATCGGCGCCAAGCGCGAGTACCAGTACCGCTACCGCATCGCCTTCCAGGGCAAGCCGCCCGGCGAGTTCACGCGCTGGGAGCGCGAGCGCACGCCGCAGCTCAACCTCTCGATCCCCGACGCCGGCCGGGTCAACGTGCGGCTCCTCGCAGGCCAGATCGACTTCGCGCAGACGGTCGACCAGGTGCAGGTGGAGGTGGCCTACGCCGACACCTCGTCGGGCGTGAACGAGGAGATCGAGACCTTTCGCCTGCTCGACGGCCAGCAGGAACAGACCTACAACCGGGTCATCTTCACGAACTGGGACCGGCCGGTGCGCTACCGCTCGCACTTCTTCCTCAAGGACGGCCAGCGCATCGAGACCGACTGGACCGAGACCACGGCCCGGCAGCTGCTGATCAATGCGCCGCTGTACGACAAGCTGGACGTGCGGCTCGTGCCCTCGGGCGACTGGAGCGGCGTGGTGCAGTCGGTGGTGAGCCTGCGCTACGAGGACGCGGCCAACAACTACCGCGCCGACGAGGCCTTCTCGCTCAAGGCCATCAACGAGTTCAAGACCTGGTCGGTGGTGCTTCGCAACAGCCAGGTGCGCCACTTCGAATACAAGGTGCTGACCACCTTCCAGAACGGCGACCTGCGCGAAGGCCAGTGGACCCCGATGGACGGCGACCAGGCCCTGCCCATCGTGGTGCGGACCGTGCCGCAGCTGGTGGTCAAGCTGCTGCCCAACGTGGTGGACTTCGACGCCAGCCCGGTGGTGGAGACCACGATGCGCTATGCCGACGCGGCCAACGGCATCCAGAAGGTGGAGACCTTCACCTTCGTCAAGGGCGACAAGATCGAGGAGTGGCGCGTGCCGCTCACCGACAACAGCCCGCGCCAGTACCGCTACCAGGTCACCTTCCACACCGCCGACGGCCGCACCGTGAAGGAGCCCGAGGTGGTGGACGACCGGACCGAGGTGGTGCTGCCCAGGCTGCTCACGCCGGAGATCAAGGTCACGCTGCTGCCGCGCTTCGTGAGCTTCGTCGACACGCCGGTGGTGGAGGTCAGCGTGCGCTACGAGGACGCGGCCAACCAGATCCGCTTCAACGATTCCTTCCTGTTCACCGAGCCGGTCGACCAGGTGTTCCGCATCCCCGTGCGGGCGGATTCGCCGACCGGGTACGAGCTGCAGATCACCTACTTCAACAAGGACGGCACGGCCTTCCCGCAGACGCCGGTGCGCACGGACAAGAAGCACTTTCCGCTGCCCAGGTTCGTGCCCGAGCTGGCGCCCCAGCCCTGACCCCTGACAGGAGAACACCATGCTCTCGTTCGGCCCACCCTATTTCCAGGTCGAGGGGATGACGGTCATGAGTGACTTTCACGACCCTCTGCAGTTCTATTACTTCCCCAACCGGCCCAAGCTCTCGGTGGACGAGCAGGGCCGCCCCGCGATCCGCTTCATCATCCTCAAGGAAGCCCAGGACGAGATCGAGCGCAACCCCGACGGCACGGCCGCCGAGGACGACGTGGCGGGCTTCCTGGTGTTCGACACCGACCTGGCCTGGGACAGCGAGGCAGTGCGCAAGGCCGAGCGCTTCATCAAGCGCGAGATGGACCTGGCCGACACGCCGCGGCTGGCGCCCCTGCCCTACAAGGGCGGCACCGTGCAGCTGACCTTTCTGGACCGCACCACCGAGCTGCCCAAGCCGGTGGACCCCACCAACCCGAACCCGCCGCCACCGCCGGCCGACCCGGTCGATGCCCAGCAGCGCTGGGTGCCCTTCCTCAAGTCCAGCGGCGTGCCCTCGTTGTACGGTGACAACCGGGCCATCTTCAGCGCCATGCTCAGCCGAAAGGCCACCAAGCTGCTCTACGGGGCCTTCGAGGGCTTCATGCCGGCGGGCGTGGTCTACAACCTGGAGTTCGTGGGCATGCAGACCGCCTACCGCGTCGACGTGCAGGCCGACTGGGAACAGGCCTACCACTTCATCCAGGAGCACTTCGGCCTCGACCTCGTGTTCGTCACGGTCGACCTGGACGACATCGTCGAGCGGCTGGAGGAAAAAAAAATCATCAACATCACGGCCTCGCTGGAGCTCGAAGGCGAAGAAGCGGCGGTGGTGGAGGAGGAGTTCAACCAGGTGCGCAAGGACCTGACCGAGCTGGTGCTGGAGAAGTTCTTCGAGCCGGCGCCCAACCCCAACGAGGCCACACCCGACGACCAGACCGTGAGCACCGTGCTCAGCACCGCGCGCCAGGTCCGCAACATCGTCCACCTCTGGCCCAGCGCGGGCTACAGCCGGCGCGAGGTGAGCGTCGAGGAGCTGCGGTCGATCCAGGTCGACTACACGGTCAACAAGGCGGTCTCGCGCAAGATCGCGCCGCAGGCCCACATCAGCCTGTTCTTCGAGGACTTCGGCCTGAAGAAGGAGGACGTGGTGACCGTGGTGGACGGCAACGACGCGCTCTGGAACACCACCAGCTTCGACGCGCTGGTCAATGCCGACTACGCCGGCGACGCCATCCACAGCGTGGCGCTGGACGTGCAGTACCGCGCGCCCGACCACTTCGATCCGCTGGCCGACCCGGACGCCGAATGGTCCTTCCTGTTCGACTCGCCCGACGACCGCGTCAAGCGCTCGTCCTGGTACAACCCGGACATCGGGCACCAGTACTTCTACCGCTACAGCGTCTTCTTCAAGCCCTCGGCACTGCCCGGACCGACCCACAGCGTGAGCAGCGGCTGGCGCCCGCACGATTCGCAGCTGCTGGTGATCTCGCCCGACGAGCTGTACCGGCGGCTGGCGCTGGAGGTGCAGGTCGACGCGGACTTTCCATGGGACCGCTACTCCGGCGTGTTCGTGCACCTGCGGCACAGCACCGGGGCGTGGACCCACGAGGACTCCAAGCTGCTGCACAAGGGCGACAGCAGCTTCCGCATGGCCCTGCGCACCGACAAGGCCGCGGACCCGGGCATCGACTACCGCCTGAGCTACCTGAAGGCCGGTGGCGGCACGGTGGAGGAAGGCTGGCAGCGCACCTCCAGCGACCTGGTGATCGTGCGCGACCCGATGCCGCCGCGCCCCAAGGTGCGCATCGTCGTCGCGGGTGACCGCACGCGCATCCTCAACCTGATCGTCGACCTGCGCTACAGCGACCCGGCCAATGGCGTCTCGGCCACCGAGTCCATCGTGTTCGACACCACCAACATCCACACCGCCCAGGTGTGGGAGATGCCGGTGGTCGACCCGTCCAGGCGGCGCTACGAGTACGGCCAGACCATCATCGACGTCGACGGCAACGTCACCTCCACCGGCTTCCAGCAGGAAGACAAGAGCACCCTCACCGTGGGCGAAACCTTCGTCAAGCTGATGGAGGTGCAGCCCGAGCTGGTGGGGCCGCCGCTGTCCGCCAATGGCGTCGAGCGCATCGTGCTGACCCTGCGCTACGACGACGCCGCCAACAACGTGCACGAGGAAGAGCAGCAGTCCTTCGCGCAACCCGGCGTGGGCGCGCCCTGGCGCGTCAAGCTGCAGGACGCGTCCCTGCGCGACTACACCTACGAGCTGACCTACGTGCTCAACACCGGCTTTGAAAAGAGCTCCGGCCGGCGCTCGACGCGCGACCGCTTCCTCATGCTCTCGACCGTTCCACCCAGGGGCTGAATCATGCAGACCACACCCTCATGGATGCAGCACGCGGGCCTGCTGGCCGGACTCGGGCCGCGCGCCTTCGTGCCCCGGGTCGAGGGCGACGCGCTGGCGACCGACCTGTCTTTCCGCACCTGCATCGAGGCCGGCAGCGGCGCGCTGGTGTCGGTGCAGGCGCCGGGCGCGCGCCGACTCAACCTCTGGACCCGGCGCCCGTCCGCCCCGGGTGCGCAGCGCTGGACCCACTGGCTGGACGGCCAGGAGGTGGGCCAGGTGGTGATCGGTGCCCCCGGCTGGCAGCCGCAGGCATGGGGCTGGGAGCGTCCGCAGCAGGGCCTGCACCCGCGCGTGGGTGCGCTGGCGACCCTCTACCGCATCGACGCCGACCACAAGACCGAGCCCTGGTTTTCCTACCACCTGCCGCGCCAGGCCGACGCGGCCGATGCGCTGCGCCTGCTGGGCCTGTCGAGGGCCTGGTCGACGGTGGCCGATGTCTGGGCGACCCTGCTGGGCCGCCCCCTGCCGCCGCGCAGCCGGCCCTGGAGCCTGGGCCTGCGCGGTCCCGGTGGCGAGCAGCCCGCGCTGCGGGTGGCCAGCAGCCTGTGGGCGCTGGTGCCCGAGACGCGGGACAAGTGCGACCGGCTGACCGAGGCGGTGCACAGCCTGGGGGGCGACGGCTGCTTCGCCCAGGCGCTCTACAAGCTGCTGGCACCGGACCTGCCGGACCCGCCGTCGCAGGTGATCGGCGCGGCCCTCGAAATCAGCCTGCACCCCGACGGTTCGCTGGAGACGGTGCACTTCGTGCTGCGCGGCCCCAAGCAGACCCTCCACCACGGCGGCCACGCGCCGCCGCTTCACTGACCACCGGAGCGCCCCATGGACAACGACGACACCTCCTACCTGAACAAGATCGACGCACCGACCAGCCTGCAGATCCGCCTGCTGGCGCCGCAGGACAACCCGGTGGTCGACGTGCTCCTGCAATGGGCGTCCACGCCCACCGCGGCCGACCTGGACCAGGTGGCCCGGCTCGGCGGTGTCTGGAACCGCCCGCCCACGGCTGCGGCGGGCCCCGCGCCCACCGACCTGCAGACCTTGCGGCTGCCGCTGCGGGCGCTGGCCGAGCTGGCGCGCCTGCCATCGGTCCGCGCGCTGTCGGCCGCCGCGCCGCTGGCACCGGACACGGATGGCGGGCCGTCTGCCGATGGCGTCCGGCCAAACCCCTGACGGCCGGCGCACCCGCCCTCCCTTCGATCTCTGGAGAACACCATCATGAGCAAGATCGACGCCTCCCTGAATCTCAACCTCCGGCTGAAGGCCGGCAACCAGCTGCCGGCCGACCTGCTGGACCGCTACGGCTTCTCGGCCGACGGCCAGCGCGTGTCGGTGCTGGTGCAGTTCAACGGCGAGACCGGCCCGCTCGTGACGGCCGGCCTGCAGATCGCCAGCCGGACCGACGACGTGATGACGGGCGACATCGCGGTGTCGGCCATCGACGCCCTCGCGGCCCTTGAAGGCGTGGTCCGCATCGAGGGCGCGCGCCTGATGCATCCCATGCTCGACATCGCCACGGCCGACGCCCACCTGGGCAACACGCGCAGCCCCGGCATCGGCACGCCGCCCACCGCCTACCGGGGGCGCAACGTGATCGTGGGCCTGATCGATTCGGGCATTGACTACACCCACGCCAGCTTCCGCAGGGCCGACGGCAGCACGCGCATCCTGCGCATCTGGGACCAGTTCCTCGTGCCGGCGGCGGGCGAGGCGGCGCCGGCCGGCTACAGCTACGGCGTCGAGTACACCGACACCCAGATCAACAGCGCCCTGGGCAACGCCAGCCCCCACAGCGTGGTGCGCCACCGCGACCGTGGTGCCCACGGCACCCACGTGGCGGGCATCGCGGCGGGCAACGGCCGCGCGGCCGGCACCTTCGCCGGGGTCGCGCCCGAGGCCGACATCATCATGGTGCGCAACGACAGCCGGGGCAGCGACGGCACGCTGCAGCTGGCCAACTCGGTGCGCACGGTCGACGCCCTGCACTACATCTACAGCGTGGCGGCCGCCCTGAACCGGCCGGTGGTGGTCAACCAGAGCCAGAGCATGAACGTCGGTCCGCACGACGGCACGACCCTGCTGGAGCAGGCCATCAACCGCGAGCTGGGGTTCCCCGGCCGGGCCTATGTCTGTTCGTCGGGCAACCAGGCCGACAACGCCATCGCCGTCAGCGGCAGCGTGCCGGCCTCGGGCAACCTGGTGCAGACCTTCAGCGTGCCGGCCGGCGACGTGGTCGACGACACCATCGACCTCTGGTACCCCGGCAACCAGCGGCTGTCGGTCACCCTGACCAACCCGGCGGGCGTGGCCACGCCGGTGGTGGTGCCGCCGGCCAGCGCCGCGGCGCCGACCACGCTGGTCCACACCCTGGCCGGGGGCAATGTGGTGGCGATCGATTCGCGCATCGACAGCGTGCAGAACCACGACAACGAGATCCTGATCCGGCTGACCCGGGGCACGGCGGCGTCCATCGCCAGTGGCACCTGGCGCATCACGCTGACCAACGCCGGCACCACCGCCGTGCCGTTCGACGCCTGGATCGAGCGCCCGGTGGACGGCAACCCGGTCTGGACCGGCAGCCCCGACACGGTCAGCAAGTCGGTGGCCATCCCGGCCAGTGCGCGCGAGGCCATCGCGGTGGGCTGCTACCGCACCAAGACCGGCGCCGGCGCGGATGCCGGCGGCAACAAGGGCACGTTGTCGGACTTCTCCAGCCGCGGGCCCACGCGCGACGGGCGTATCAAGCCCGACCTGAGCGCGCCGGGCGAGTTCGTCATGTCGGCGATGTCCATCGACGAGAGCAGCCCCGGCACCACCGACGCCAGCGGCACCTACCAGCTCATGGCCGGCACCAGCATGTCCACGCCCATGGTCGCGGGCACCGTGGCCCTGATTCTGGAGAAGAACCCGACCCTGCGCCAGGAGCAGATCCGGCTGGGCCTGCAGGCCACGGCGCGCAAGGACGCGCAGACCGGCACCGGCAGCGCGGTGCCCAACAACAACTGGGGCCACGGCAAGCTCGACATCGAGGCCGCCGTGGCCTACAACTACCCGGCCTTTGCCAGCCGCAACTGGGTGCGCATCCGCACCATGCTCTACAACTGGACCGAGGCCGACACGCCGCCGACCTTCGAGATCAGCGCCAACGAGAACGGCGAGGCGGTGATCGAGCTGGCCTGGGACCCGCAGGCCCTGCTCGCACCCAGCACCGGCTATGTGCCGCTGCGCTACTACAACACCGGCCAGGCGCTGGACGTCACCATCACCAAGGCGGCGGGTGGCAACCAGCCCATCCAGCTGCCGGTGCAGGTGATCCGGCTGGCCGGCAACCGGGCGCGCTGGCAGATGCCGCAGGCCCTGTGGGACGGCTACCGCGAGGAGCTGCGCAAGGCGCGGGCGGGCCAGTCCACCATGTCGCCCAACCTCTACTACCGCGTGCGCCTGAACCCCGCCGGCGCGGCCTCGGTGCTGATCTGGCCGCCCGATGCCAGCTTCCAGAACGACCCGCTGGCGCAGCGGCTGGCCATCATCCAGACCCGCCTCTCGGCCGCCTCCCAGGTGGCGCCGGACCAGGCCGCGGTCGACGCCATGCCGGTGCCCTGGGGGGCCTTCCTGCAATGGTTGTGGAACAACCTGCCGGACGACTCGCCCGACCGCCAGTCGCTGGCAGGGGTGTTCAGCCACCGCTTCTTCACCAACGAGATCGAGACCGCCACGCGCGGCAAGATCCTGATGCTGTGGCTGTTCGCCGGGCCGGGCGCGCGGCAGAAGCTGCCGACCCTGCTGGACACGCGCTTTCGCAATGCCGCCAACCTGGAGATGTCCATCCTCAAGCAGCCGGACCTCAAGGACCGCGAGCTGCTGGTGGACCACCTGCTGGCGCTGCTGCAGATCGATCCGCACCCCGACATCGCCGGTGTCACCGCTGCCGAACAGCTGGTCGACGACGCGCTGACCGAAATCATGGACCCCAACGGCCAGACCAACCAGGGCACGGCCAGCACCTGCGGGCCCACCAGCGTGCAGACGCTGCTGATCAACACCAACGCCTCGGAATACGTGCGCCTGCTGCGTGGCCTGCTCGGCCGGGACGCCAGGGCCACGCTGGCCAACGGCGACCCGGTCGAGGTGCCGCCCGGTGTGTATCAGGTGGCGCGCTACGCCGGCGCCGCGTCGCTGCCCTTCTTCGTGCGCACCAACGCCGAACTCGGGTTCCAGTCGGCGGTGCTGCGCTACGCGCGGGGCAGCGCCTGGCCCGAGTACGACCCCTCGGCGCCGCCCGATGCGCCCAACGGCGTGAACACGGTGTTCCAGGAAACCATGCGGCGCGGCGTGACGGCGGCCCAGCTGCAGCGGGCGCTCAGCGGGCTGCTGGGGCGTGCTCACTCGACGCAGCAGGCGCCGCAGCCCACCGATGCCTTGCGCAACGACTTCGTGCAGCGCATCCAGCAGGCGCGCGACCCGATGCTGCTGGTGGTGCACTGGGGCGCGCCGCCCAGCGACGCGGCCCACACCGGTCTGCATGCGGTGGTGGCGCTGCGCGGCGAGTCGGGCCGGGTGTTCTTCAAGAACCCGCAGTACGCAGGCAGTTCACCACCCGCTGGCGCCGCACCCAATGGCGGCGCGGCCGCCCCGCCCCGTCGCTACGAAGACCCGGCCCAGGCGCTGGAGTCCATGGGCGACAACGACCTGGGCGACTGGATCCGCTGGTTCCACCACCCCGCCTGACCACCAAGGAGCCTGACATGCTGTATCTCGACGCACCGATCGGCCCCATCCGTGGCCTGATGATCTACCGCGATCACGAAGACACCAACCTGTTCTATTACGTGCCCGAGCGGCCCCGGCTCGCCCTCAACGACGGCGTGCCCGAGTTCCTGTTCCTCAAGTACCGGCGCGACATCACCGACAACCCCGACTTCGACCCCGACGCGGGCGGCCAGTCGCTGGGCGGCGGCTTCATGGCCTTCACCGTCGACCTCGGCGTCGACGAGCGCACGCTGGGCAGCATCAAGGGCGAGCTCGGCCGCTTCGCCGACGGCGACGTCAAGCTGGTGCCGATCCAGTTCCGCAAGGGCACGGTGCGGCTGTCGGTGGTCAAGGACGCGGCCGAGGACCCGCCCGCGGGCGCACCGGCGCCATCGCCCACCGCGGCGCGTGGCCTCAAGCTCTACGAGGAGGTGTACGGCGCGACACAGCCTTCGCTGTTCGGCTTCAACCGCGCCACCTTCGCCATGATGCTCGACCGCGAGGCCGCCACCCTGATGGAGGCCGGCCTGCGCACCGGCATCAGCCCGGTGGGCGTGATCTACAACCTGGAGTTCCTGGGCCTGCGCCCCTCGTTCCGCATCAAGATCCGCGCCGAGTACAAGCGCGTCTACGAGACCCTGGAGGCCGAGCTGGGCGCCCGCGGCTCCATCGGCATGGTCAGCCTCGCCGCCGACATCGGCGTGGCCTTCCAGAAGCTGCGCGACAACGGCTCGGTGCAGATCGAGGTGATGAACTTCACCGACGACGAGGACCTGCGCAAGAAGGCCGACGACGCCTGGCAGTGGTTCCAGACCAAGCTGCTGGAAGACTTCTTTGAGTCCGCCCTCGAACCACCGAGCTTCATGACACGCCAGTCGGGCAACCTGGGCATGCTGGGCCAGCTGCAGTCGCTGTTCGGCGGCCTGACCGGGCCACAGACCGGCACCGCCCTGGCGCCGCCCATGGGCGCGCCGTCCACCGCCACGCCCACCACCGCGCCCGCCGTGCACGGGCCGTCCGAGGGCGTGCCGTCCACCAGCACCGTCAACCGCAGCGCGGCGGCCGCCAACGCCGGCAGCGGGGGCGCATCGGGTCCGGCGGGCAACAGTTCGATCTCGCCGTTCCAGGTGGCCTTCTCGCTCAAGTTCGTGCACCAGGACGAGCTGCAGGTGCGCACCTTCGACTATTCCATGCAGTCGGCCGAGGCGCGCACGGCCGCGCCGCAGGGCATGTTCGGTACCGTGGTGGCGGGCTTCAACCTGGCCGACCGCATCCGCAGCGTGAGCCTGGACGACAGCTTCTTCCAGCGCCTGATCGCCACGGTGTCGATGGGCACCGACCTCGCGCAGGCCGGCATCGCCAGCGTGGCGGTGAACCTGGAGTACCCCGGCGAGCGCCCGCCCAACGAGGACGCCCAGCACGTCGACGGCTTCCTGTTCGTGCCCGGCAAGACCGATCCGCGCACCTTCACCACCTTCCTCAACGACCGGCGTGACCTGAGCTACCGCTACAAGCTGGACATCACCTTCACGCCCAACAGCGACTGGACGGCGGCCAACACGCAGGTCTCCACCGGCTGGGTGGTGGAGCGCACGCGCCAGCTGGTGATTGCGCCGCTCGACCATGTGGAACTGATGGACGTCGAGGTGTCGCTGGGCGACATGGACAGCGGCGAGATCACGCAGGTCGAGGTCGAGCTGGTCTACGACGACCCGTCCAACGCCTTCCGGGTCGAGAAGACCCTGCTGCTCAAGCCCGGCGAGGCCACCAAGCACTGGCGCCTGCGCCTGGCCAACAACGCCACCCGCAGCTTCCGCTACCGCGCGCGCTACTTCCTCAAGTCGGGCAACCTGCGCGTGCAGGAAGACTGGGTCACCACGGCCGACCCGGCGGTGATCATCAACGAGCCCTTCGAGGGCGAGCTCAACATCCGCCTCATTCCGCTGCTGGACCAGACCAACCTGATGGAGGCGGTGGTCGACATCCGCTACCAGGAGCCGGCTTCGGGCTACCGGCGCGAGTTCCAGGAGATCTACGACGAGACCCGGCTCGACCGCCGCTCGCTGCGCATCCCCACGCTGGCGCCCGAGCCGCCCCCCTTCACCTATGAGACCACGGTGGTGCGCGGCGATGGTTCGGTGTTCGAGTCCGGCCAGGTGGCGGCCGACGGCAACGTGGCGGTCATCATGGACGGCGTGGGCGTCACGCAGCGCATCCGGGTGCGCCTGCCCCAGGCCACGCTGGGCTCGCTGATCGCGCTGAAGGTGGACCTGCGCGGGCCGGGCGACGAGCCCGACTTCGCCAGCGTGCTGTTCACGCCCAGCCAGCTCGAAGAGAAGACCGTGGTGCTGGTGCAGCCGCCGTCGGCCGGTGGCGGGCCGTTCACCTACAGCTTCACGGTGACGGGCTACAACAACCTGGGCCAGCCGGTGCCCGGGCAGACCGGCCAGCAGTCGGGGCCGGCCTTCATCGTGCCCATGCCGGCCTGAGCCGGCGGCCGGTGTCGCTCAGGCGAACACCGGTTGCCCGCTGGCGAGCCGCTCGCGCAGGCTCGCCAGCATCTCGCGTTCCGGGAGGTCCTGCGCCCAGGCCGGGCGCAGCTGGAAATGGGGCTGGTCGACGATGGTGGTCCAGTTGCCGCCCCACTCCAGCCCCAGCTCCATGCCCAGCACGCCGACCGCCTTGTACTTGGGCGACTCCGGCAGGTACCTGTTGCCGCTGAAGACGCCGATGTCGAAGGCGATGCCGAAGTTGTGGTTGGAGAAGCCGCCGCGCGCGTTGGTGACCTTGGGGCCCGGTGCGGTGCGTCCCTTGGCAAACAGCGCGTCCTGTTCGGCGAAGCTGCGGGTGCCGCTGATCACCTTGATCTGGATGCCGCTGGCGGCCGCCTTCTGCACCAGCGCGCGCGCCATGGGCCGGGCTTCCGGCAGCAGGGTGGCGATGGCGGTTTCGCTGCGCGGGTCCACCGCGGAGAGGGCCTGTTCGGGCGGCTTGCGGTTGATCGTCGGCTTGACCAGTGCGGCGTAGATGGCGCCCCAGGTCTGTGGTCCGGCGCGGCCGTCGGTCTCGATGCCCAGCGCGCCCTGGACGGCGCGGATCATGTCGGTGATGTCCATGGAACCTCCGATGTGAAACGCTTCCCCTAGGAAGCCGGAGGGCCACTGTAGGACGCTCGCGCGGGGGCTTCATCCCTCGTCCAAGGGACCGCCGCCCAGGCGCTGCATGGCGATCGCGTCGAACGGGCAGCGCACCGCGCACTTCGCGCAGCCGGTGCAGCCGGCCTCGTCGCGCAGCGTGCTCTTCTTCTGCCAGCCCGGCACCACCGCCAGCGAGAGCACGTGCGGCGGGCACACCGCCACGCACCAGCCGCAGCCGGTGCAGCGGGTCGTGTCGATGACAGGCAGTGCCTTGCGTTCGCTCGCCATGGCGGTATTGTGTCGGGCCATGCAAGACGACATCCCCACCCTGCGCGGCATCCTCGCGCGCGACCGCACCATCGCCGTGGTCGGCCTCTCGGCCGAATGGCACCGCCCCAGCTACTTCGCCGCCAAGTACATGCAGGAGCGCGGCTACCGCATCGTGCCGGTGAACCCGCGCTACCCCGAGATCCTGGGCGAGAAGAGTTATGCGCGGCTGGAGGACATCCCCTTTCCGGTCGACATGGTGGACGTGTTCCGCAAGGTCGAGGAGATCCCGGCGATTGCGAGGAGCGCGGTCGCCATCGGCGCAAAAACGCTGTGGCAGCAGCTGGGCCTGATGAGCGAGGAGGCCGACCGCATCGCGACCGAGGGCGGGCTCGACTCGGTCTGGGACCGCTGCGTGAAGATCGAACACGCGCGCCTCTTCGGCGGCCTGAACTGGGCCGGCGTGAACACCAAGGTCATCTCGGCCCACCGGCCAAAGCAGGTCTGACACCATGGCCGACCGCAACTTCCAGCCCGAGACGCTGGCCATCCACGCCGGCCAGATCCCCGACGCCGCCACCGGCGCGCGCGCCCTGCCGATCTACCAGACCACCAGCTTCGTGTTCGACAGCGCCGACCACGCGGCCAGCCTGTTCAACCTGCAGACCTTCGGCAACGTCTACTCGCGCCTGTCCAACCCCACGGTGGCGGCGCTGGAAGAACGCGTGGCCGCGCTCGAAGGCGGGCGCGCCGCGGTGGCCACGGCCAGCGGCATGGCGGCCGAGGCGCTGGCGCTGACCACGCTGCTGCAGGCCGGCGACCACGTGGTCGCGGCCGGCGCGCTCTACGGCGGCAGCGTCACCATGCTGGCCGTCAACCTGAAGAAGTTCGGCATCGAGACCAGCTTCGTCGACGCCACCGACCCCGAGGCCTTCGCCGCCGCCATCCGCCCCAACACCCGCGCCCTGTTCGCCGAGACCCTGGGCAACCCCAGCATGGTGGTGCTCGACATCACCGCCATCGCGGCCGTGGCGCACGCCCACGGCCTGCCGCTGGTGGTGGACAACACCGTGCCCAGCCCGTTCCTGTGCAACCCGATCCGCTTCGGCGCCGACATCGTGGTGCACAGCGCCACCAAGTACCTGGCCGGCCACGGCAGCACGCTGGGCGGCGTGGTGGTCGAGAGCGGCACGTTCCCCTGGGACAACGGCAAGTTCCCCGGCATGACCGAGCCCTCGCCCGGCTACCACGGCGTGAAGTTCTACGAGACCTTCGGCAACTTCGGCTTCACCATGCGCTGCCGCATGGAAGGCCTGCGCGTGTTCGGCGCGGCGCTCGCGCCCACCAGCGCCTGGCAGATCCTGCAGGGCGTCGAAACCCTGCCGCTGCGCATGGAACGCCACTGCGCCAACGCGCTGGCCGTCGCGCAGTACCTCAAGGACGACCCGCGCGTGGGCTGGGTCAACTACCCCGGCCTGCCCGACCACCCGCAGCACGAGCTGATGAAGCAGCAGATGCGCGGTGCCTCGGGCCTGCTCGCGTTCGGGGTCAAGGGCGGTCTGGCCCAGGGCGTGAAGTTCATCGAGAGCGCGCAGTTCATGAGCCACCTGGTCAACATCGGCGACACGCGCACCCTCATCAGCCACCCGGCCAGCACCACCCACCGCCAGCTCGACGAAGCGCAGCAGCTGGCGGCCGGCGTGCCGCCGGACATGGTGCGGATCTCGGTCGGCCTGGAGCACATCGACGACATCCTCTGGGACATCGACCAGGCGCTGGACCGCGCGGTTCAGGCCTGAAGCCATCGGCCAACGATCGACGAAAAAAAACCGGCCCAGTGGGCCGGCTTCTTTGCGAGGAGCGTGGGGGCTCAGTAGCCGCCGCGTCCGCCACGGTCGCCGTAGCCACCGCCGGTCGACTCTTTCGGGCGCGACACGTTGACGACGATGTTGCGGCCACCGACGGACAGGCCGTTCAGGCCTTTGATGGCGGCTTCGGCCTGCTCGGACGAGCCCATTTCCACAAAGCCGAAGCCCTTGGAGCGGCCGCTGTCGCGGTCCATCATGACCTTGGCCGAGGCCACGTCGCCGAACTCGGCAAAGTTGGTGCGCAACGAATGGTCGTCGGCGGAGTAGGGCAGGTTGCCCACGTACAGTTTGGTGCTCATGGCGAGCCTTTCAGAGAGTGGCGCCGTGGTCGGGACACAGCCCCGGTGGCGCAGAGAGAAGCGGCTTCAAAGGATGCCGCGAGGACAGATGCCGCAGGAGCCGCAAGGCCGCCGGGCAGGGAGACGGGCTGTGCGGCACAGGGGCTGCCAGCCTTGGGGCTTCGGTTGGCGCATGCCAGCGAACCCCGCTCACCGGCGAATCATATGCCTTATGTAAATAAAAAGCCAGTTTTTTATTTTTACTGGTTTTAAAAATGACTCATTCTGCCGCCGCCGATCACCCGCGCAGGCTTGCGGCGAGGCGCCCTGGAGCACGTCGACAAACCGCCGGGCAGGGCTCAGCGCCCGGGGAAAGGCGCGCCCTCACCTACCATCGACCCAGGAGGACACCATGAGCAGCTGCACCACTTTGTTGGTCATCGACCCGCAGAACGACTTCTGTGACCTGCCCGAGGAATGGCGCGCCGTGGACCCGCTGCGCCAGACCCCCGCCGCACCTGCGCTGCCGGTCAGCGGCGCCCACGCCGACATGCTGCGCCTGGCCGCGCTGATCGACGCCGGGGGTGGTGGCATTCACCGCATCGTCGTCACCCTCGATTCGCACCAGCGCTACGACATCGCCCACCCCACCTTCTGGCAGACCGGCGAAGGCGCGGCCGTGGCGCCGTTCACCGCCATCACCGCGGCCCAGGTCCGCGCAGGCGAGTACCGGCCGCGCGATGCGAGCGCCCTGCCCCGCACGCTCGCCTACCTCGACGCGCTGGAGCAGGCCGGCCGCTACACGCTGATGGTCTGGCCCGTGCACTGCGAGATCGGCAGCTGGGGCCACAACGTGCACCCCGCCGTCCGGGCCGCCTACAACCGCTGGGAGGACCGGCGCCTGGGCGTGGTGCAGAAGGTCACCAAGGGCAGCAACCCCTGGACCGAGCACTACAGCGCCCTGCAGGCCGAGGTGCCCGACGCGGCCGACGACGACACGCAGCTCAACACCGCGCTGATCGTCCGCCTCGACGAGGCCGAGCGCATCGTCATCGCGGGCGAGGCCAGCAGCCACTGCGTCAAGGCCACCGTCGAACACCTGGCGCAGCACCTGCCCTCGCGCCGGCTGGACAAGCTGGTGCTGCTGACCGACGCGATGAGCCCGGTCACCGGGTTCGAGGCACAGGCCACCGCTTTCCTGGCGGATCTGCAGCGCCAGGGCGCGCGCCTGGCCACCTGCGCCGAGGTCCTTCCCCTTCTTCAGGCCAGCGCCTGAACCCGGAGCCACCATGGAACCCGTCATCACCAGCCTGCTGGACACCGACCTCTACAAGTTCACGATGTGGCAGACCATGCTGCACCGGCATCCGCAGACGCAGGCGGAGTACCGCTTTGTCTGCCGCAACCAGCCGGCCTACCCGCTGACCGAACTGCTGGACGAGGTCAACGCCGAACTGGACGCGCTGTGCGCCCTCTCGTTCACCGAGGACGAGCTGCGCTACCTCGGCGGCCTGCGCTACATCAAGAGCGACTTCGTCGACTTCCTGCGCATCTTCCGTTTCCAGCGCGGCTTCATCCAGGCCTTCGCCGAGGGCGACCAGCTGCGCATCGTGGCGAAGGGGCCGCAGGTCCACGTCATGGCCTTCGAGATCTTCGTGCTGGCCATCGTCAACGAGCTGTACTTCCGCCGCTTTGACCGCGCCGCGGCCGAGGCCGAAGGGCGCCGCCGGCTGGACGCCAAGATCGCCGCCATCGAAACCTTCGTGCAGCAGCCCGCCCTGCGCCACCCCTTCGAGCTGTTCGACTTCGGCGTGCGCCGCCGCTTCTCGCGGCCCTGGCAGCGCGAGGTGGTGCAGGCCTTCAGCGCGCGCCTGCCCCAGGTGTTCAAGGGCACCTCCAATGTGCGGCTGGCGTGCGACCTCGGCCTGGTGCCCATCGGCACCATGGCGCACGAGTACCTGCAGACCTACCAGGCGCTGGGCGTGCGCCTGCGTGATTCGCAGAAGGCCGCGCTGGAGGACTGGGTGCAGGAGTACCGCGGCGACCTCGGCATCGCGCTGACCGACGTGGTCGGCATGGACGCTTTCCTGGCCGACTTCGACCTCTATTTCGCCAAGCTGTTCGACGGTCTGCGCCACGACTCGGGCGACCCGCTGGTCTGGGCCGAAAAGGCGCTGGCCCACTACGCCAAGCTGCGCATCGACCCGCACACCAAGCGCCTGGTGTTCTCCGACGGTCTGACCGTGGACAAGGCCATCGCGCTCTACCGCGCGCTGGGCGACCGCACGCAGCTGGGCTTCGGCATCGGCACCCATTTGTCCAACGACGTCGGTCTGCAGACGCTCAACATCGTCATGAAGCTCACCAGCGCCAACGGCCAGCCGGTGGCCAAGTTGTCGGACTCGCCCGGCAAGACCCTGTGCGACGACGCCACCTTCCTGGCCTACCTGCGCCAGGTGTTCAACGTGCCTGCGGAGGCCACATGATCACCATCACCCTGGCCCAGCTCAACGTCACCGTGGGCGACATGGACGGCAACGTGCGCCAGATGGTCGCGGCCGCGCAGCGCGCCTGCGACGACGGTGCCGAGCTGGTGGTCTTCTCCGAACTCTCGCTCACCGGCTACTACCCCGGCGACCTGCTGGACGAACCGCACTTCATGGCCCGCGTGGACGCCGGCTTCGAGGCGCTGCTGCAAGCGTCGCGCCAGATGCCCGCGCTGCACTGGGTGATCGGCATGCCGGCGGCCCACCAAGGGCCGGGCAAGCCGCTGCGCAACGTGCTGCGCGTGGTCCGGGCGGGCGAAGTGCTGCTCGAATACGCCAAGCAGCTGCTGCCCACCTACAACGTCTTCAGCGAGCGCCGCCACTTCGAGCCCGGCCCCGACGTGGCCAAGGTGCTCCGCATCGGCACCGCGCAGGTCGGCTTCCTGATTTGCGAAGACGGCTGGAACGACGACGGCAGCGGCTACACGGTCAACCCGTTCGAGCGGCTGCGCGACGCCGCGCCCGACCTGGTGGTCTCCATCAACGCCAGCCCGTCCCACATCGGCAAGCGCGAACAGCGCCACCAGATCTTCGGCTCGGCCAGCCGCCGCCACGGCCTGCCCATCCTCTATGTCAACCAGGTCGGCGGCCACGACCAGCTGGTCTACGACGGCGCCTCCTTCGCGGTGGAGCCGAAAGCCGGCGTGGTGTTCGAGGCGCAGCGCTTCGCCGAGGACGTCACCACGCTGCGCTTCGAGGCCAGCGGCTTCCGCGACGCGCGGGGTGGCGCACTGCCTGCCGTGCCCGCCGAGGGCTTGTCCACTCTGGCCTTCTACCGCGAGCAGATCGTGCTCGGCCTGCGCGACTACGCGCGCCGCTGCGGCTTCACGCAGGCGGTGATCGGTTCGTCCGGGGGCATCGATTCGGCCATCACCATCGCGCTGGCGGCCGAAGCCTTCGGGCCGGATCGCGTGACGGCGATCACCATGCCCTCGGTGTTTTCGTCGGCGGGCTCGGTGGACGACTCGCAGGCCCTATGCGACGGTCTGGCCGTGCGCCTGCACCGCCACCCCATCGCCGGCCTGGTGCAGGGCTACAGCGCCGGTTTCGAGGCGGCCTTCGGTGCGCCGCTGCAAGGCCTCGCGCTGGAGAACCTGCAGGCCCGCATCCGCGGCACCATCCTCATGGAGTACTCCAACACCTGGGGCCACCTGCTGCTGACCACCGGCAACAAGTCGGAGATGTCGGTCGGCTACTGCACGCTCTACGGCGACACCAACGGTGGCCTGGGCCTCATCGGTGATCTCTACAAGACCGAGGTGTTCGCGCTCGCGCGCCACCTCAACGAAGCCGCCGGCCGCGAGATCATCCCGCAGGCCATCATCGAGAAGCCCCCCTCGGCCGAACTCGCGCCCGACCAGAAGGACACCGACAGCCTGCCGCCCTACGACGTGCTCGACGAGGTGCTCAAGCACCTGATCGAAGGCCACGGTCTGGCGCACGAGGAGCGTGTCGAGGTCGAGACCTTCGTGGCCCGTCTGCTGCAGCAGCCCGAGGGCCCGGCGCTGGTGGACCGTGTGCGCCGCATGGTCGCGCGCAGTGAATACAAGCGCCGCCAGGCCCCGCCCGTCATCCGTGTGCGCGCCCGTGCCTTCGGCTCCGGCCGCCAGATGCCCATCGCCGCCCAACACTTCTGATCACCATGAACGCCACTACCCCGACCTTCGCTGCCGCCGTCTGCATCGGCCGCTTCCAGGGCCTGCACCTGGGGCAGCTCGCGGTGATCCGCCGCGCCCTCGCGCTTGCACCGCGCGTGGTGGTCGTCATCGGCTCCGCCTTCCAGGCGCGCAGCCCCAAGAACCCCTTCACCTGGGCCGAGCGCGTCGAGATGATCCGCCTGGCACTGAGCGCCGACGAGGCGGCGCGTGTGGGCTTTCTGCCGGTGCGCGACCACTACGACGGCCAGCGCTGGGTGCAGGCGGTGCGCGAAGGCGTGCAGGCGCAGCTGGGCACCCTGCCGCCGGGCCAGACCGTGCTGGTGGGCCACCACAAGGACGCGACCAGCACCTACCTCGACGACTTTCCCGGCTGGCTGCTGGACGACGTGGGCTCGCAGGGCGCGCTGCATTCGAGCGCCGTGCGCGATGCACTGTTCGGCGCCGCCGGCCACCCGCTGGAGCCCGCGCTGGCGGCCCTGGTCAGCCAGGTGCCGCCCTCGACCATTCACTTCCTGCGCGCCTGGGCCCAGCTGCCTTGCTACCGCGAACTGGCGGCGGAATGGGTCAGCCTGCGCGCCGAGAAGGCCCTGTGGGCCAGCGCTCCCTATCCGCCGGTGTTCGTCACGGTCGATGCGCTGATCCAGTGCGCCGACCGTGTGCTGCTGATCGTGCGCGGCCGCGCGCCCGGCCAGGGCCTGTTCGCGCTGCCGGGCGGGTTTCTGGAGCCGCGCGAGACGGTGTACCAGTCGGCCCTGCGCGAACTGCACGAAGAGACCGGCCTGCACCTGCTGCCGGCCGACATCGCGCACGCGCTCAGGGGCGTGCGCGTGTTCGACCACCCCGACCGCAGCGCGCGCGGCCGCGTCATCACCCACGCCCACCACTTCGACCTGGGCCAGCGTCCGCTGCCCGAGGTACAGGGCGGCGACGACGCGCGCTCGGCGCAGTGGGTGCCCATCGCCGACCTGGCGGCGATGGAAGACCGCTTCCACGACGACCACTTCCACATCCTCGACAGCTTCCTCGGGTTGACCACCTGAACCCGACGCCGCGCAGTGGATCGACGCCCGGCTCCGGTGCTTCGGTGAAAGGAATGGTGTTCAGGCGCGGTGGCGCGCGGCCAGGCGCTGCGCCAGCGCCATCGCCTCGGGCGCCACGCCCTGCGGGGCGGCATCTTTGGCGCCCAGGCGGGCCAGCAGGTGGTCCAGAAACGCCGGCTGCGGCGGGATCGCACTGAGGAACAGGGCCTGGCCACCGCGGGCGATCAGCACTGTGGGGAAGGTCTCGATGTCCAGCCCCACCTCGTCCATCAGGTCCGGCTCGTCCTCGATGTCCAGCCACTGCCAGCGGTGCTGCGGGTGGCGCGCGGCGGCCACGTCCCAGTCGGGCCGCCAGGCCCGGCAGGCACTGCACCACTCGGCACACAGACAGACCACATCCAGCATCGCGCGCTCCAGCCCAGACATCACAATCGGGGGAGCATAGCCGCGCCCCCGCGGCTCCAGTAACCCCACACCTCCCATTCCCATGCAAGGCGCCCGCCGCAAAATCGTCTACGTCACCCTCTACGAACTGTTCGCCATCGCCATCAGCAGCACCGGCCTGGCCGCCGGCTCCGGCGCCAGCCTGGAGCGCGCCGGCGTGATCGCGGTGGCCTCGGCGGTGATCGCCATCGTGTGGAACCTGGTCTACAACACCCTGTTCGAGCGCTGGGAGTCGCGCCAGAGCGTGCGCGGCCGCGGCCTCGCGCGCCGCGTGGCGCACGCCATCGGCTTCGAGCTGGGCTTTCTCGTGCTGCTGGTGCCGCTGTTCGCCTGGTGGTTCGGCATCAGCCTGGAGCACGCGCTGGTGCTGGAGATCGGGCTGGCGCTGTTCTTCCTGCTTTACACCTTCGTCTTCAACTGGGCGTTCGACAAGGTGTTCGGCCTGCCCGCGTCGGCGCTGCCGCTGCCCGAAACCCCATGAATGCCGAAGCCGTCAATACCCACCACCTGCGCATCACCGGCCGTGTGCGCAATCGGCGGGACGGGAGCGTGGGGGGCGCTGACCGGGTTGGAGCAGCGGGAGACGGCGTAGGCGTTGCTCCCGCATAAGATGGACACCCGCCCTTGGGAGAGCCTACCGTGATCGTTTTCCTGATCGATGCCGACAACCTGAGTTCGCCCGCCTGGGTGAACGAAGCCATCAACTCTATCGAAGCCACCGAAGGCCCCATCGCTGTCCGGCGAGCCTACGGCAGCGCGGAGAACCTCAAGGGCCTGGCCGAACCGTTGCGTGACTGGGCCATTCGCCCGTTCCTGAACGTCTACCTCACCAAGAACACCACCGACATGGCGCTCGCCGTGGACGCCATGGAACTGGCCTGTCAGACACCTGCTCCGCACACCTTGGTGGTCGGTTCGGGCGACGCGGACTTCGTGCCCCTGGTCGTGCGTCTGCGCGAGCGGGGCATCAAGGTTCTTTGCGTGTCCGAGTACCGCAAGATGGCACCCGAAGCACTGAAGGCCTATGACGGCGTGATCTACGTGGGCCGAACCGCTGCCGCCCACACGGCCGCGACCCCCAAGGCGCCGCCCCCGGCCAAGAAGGCCGCCGCTCCAGCACCGGCCGCCAAGAAGGCGCCTGCCAAGAAGGCCCCCGCCACCAAAAAGGTGGCCGCGAAAGCCGCAACCGCTGCATCCGTCACACCCGCTGACCGGGTCACCAAGGACATGGTGCTGGAGGCCATCCCCAAGCTGAAGACCGGTGAGTGGATTCCGATATCGGATGCGGCCAAGGCGTTGCACGACAAGAAGCTGCTGAGCAAGAGCGGCTCCAGTGCACGCCTCTTCAAACGGTTTCCGCAGAGTTTTGAGCTGAAGCCGGAGAGGCAGCCCAATCAGGTGCGGTTGACCGGCGCCGCCGACTGAGTTCAGCCCTTGCGCAAGGGCGTCTCGCGTTGTTACGCGAAGCTCGCTCGGTAGGTCACAGGGTCCAGCGCGCAATGCTGATCGAGTGCTCCATTGAGGGCAAACAAACGTGGTGTCTGGCGAAACTCGAACAGGCGGCAAAGGACGAAGTGGTCTTTGGCGTCCTTTGAAAAGTCCAGTTCGTTGCGGGTCACAAAGAAGGGCGTCTCTTTGCCAAAGGCGGTCGTCTTCACCTCGATGAAGCGCTCTTTCCCATTCGCATCAAAAGACAGCACGTCATAGCCGAGACCATCGCCTTGGGTTTGCGAGACATGCTCAACTCGGTCTGCCAGCTTGGGCTGACCGAGCTGGTTCAATCGCCAGTGCTCGAAACGAACCACAAACTCTTCTCCGGCAACTCCAAGGCTGGTGTTGCGGGCCTCTCGGGCGATGTAGTCACGTTTAACGGGTGCGTAGTCTCTGTAGGGCGCGGCGTCCGTTGCGACGTGCTGACGCTTGGGTGCATTGGCGACCACTTTGGAGAAATCGATCAGCTCCGGGCTTACAGCCGGTTGCTCGACAGCGGCGAGCGCCAGTGAATCGAGTGAGGTCTGGCGAGTGACTTGCGCTTCAACGACTTCACGCAACAAGCTCTGGTAGTTGGACCGCGGTTGATACCACTCGAACAGTGGGGAATCCGAGATCCCTCATCACTGCACTGATGTTGCAGTGTTTGAACTCAATGGAACCGTCAGTGCGCCCCTTGAGCTTTTGTTGAAGCGCTCTGCGATGGGCTGTCTTGCTGAACGCCTGCCCTGCCAGTTCAAGGCTGAGCATTTTCAAGTAGTCAGCGACGATGGCTTCAACTTCGAGGCGGTTCCAATCTTGGCTGGTCATGGCGTTACTGGGTTGCAGATCATGCCGACGGTAGGAGCACCCTCAGCTGATGACGCTCCTTGAGGAGTGGCAGTTCACTGACCATACCCGAACCCTTCTTCCCACACATGCCCCAACTTCCCCAGCAACTCCGCCGGCACCCGCTGATCACCCCGCGCCTCCTCCAGCGTCGCGCGCATCGCCTCGGCAATGCGCTGCAACGTCTGCGCGGGCTGGCTCACGCCGCAGATGCGGCGCCCGAAGTCGATGAGTTCGTCGCGTGTGGGGTAGGCCTTGCTGTGGTGCCTGCCGGCGAACAGCTTCAGGGCCAGCGTGCGGTCGGTCAGCTCCGGCCCGCCGGGGTACTGGGTGTAGGTGTAGATGGCGGTGGTGACCACGTCGAACAGCGGGGCGAGGCGGATGTCGCTGGCGGTGCGGTAGAGCACGCCAAAGTTCTTGAGATGAGCGTCGCCATTGCGGGCCATCACGGACAGGGCCACCTGCTCGAAGAAGCGGTGCAGTTCGCGGGCCGGCAGTTGCAGCTGGCGCAACAGCTCGGCCACGCGCTGATAGCTGCCCTGGTATTTGCGGTCCGACAACACATCGCGCACGCGCAGGCCCGCCAGGGCTGCGATGTCTTCGAAGCCCAGACGTTCGATGTGTCCGTCGGTGTGGGTGACGAGGTCGAAGCGGTCGAGGATCAGCATCTGCCCGTCGTGCGACAGCTCGAAGCCCGGCGTCTCGATGCTGGCGCGGCGGGCGGCGCTCAGGCACAGGTATTCGTTGGCGGCAAGGCCCGGATAGGCGGGGCTGGCGGCTTTGACGATGAGAGAGGGAATGGGCGCCGTGGGACGGTCGGGCACCATGATCTTGGGTTGCATGCCGGCAATGCCGGCGCCGGTGCTGAGGTAGGCTGCCATGAGCTCGTTGAACAGCTCGGGCGTGTAGCGGGTCTGCAGTAGTTCGGCTTTGCTCAGCGTCCTCGGCGTTGCTGGCTCGGGCGTGTCGGGCAGGCTGTAGCCGAGCCGGCCGATGCCATTGCGGCCCACCAGCGCCAGCAGGTGCATGGGCGTCATGGGCTGCTTGGGAAACAGCTGCCGGATCTTCATGAACAGATCGCCCTCGGGCAGGTTCTGGTCCATGGGCGGGAACAGGTCGCCGTCCTGCCAGGTCAGGCGTTCGCTGGCGGGCATGAGCAAGGCCACCGACAGCTGCGACGGGTCGGCGTCGAGGTAACGAAACTCGTAGGTCGACCCCTTGAGCAACTGACCCGCCTGCGCGTGGTCGCCAATGGCGACCTGCAGTTGACGCAACTTTTCAGGCAGCTGGGTCATGGCCGGAGCTCCCGCCCTCTGGCGCGTCTTCGTCGTCCATCTGGAAGCGGCGGGCTACCTCGGCGGCCGACGGCAGGCCGGCATTTTCAAGCCTCAACGACAGGCCAAGGGCAGCCATGACCGCCAGCAAGGAGGAGACTGTGGTGTCCTCACCTGCCTCCAGCCGATAGACGACTTCGCGCACCTTGCCGGCCTTGGAGGCCAGCTCGGATTTGCTCAATCCCAAGGCCTCGCGCCGCAAGCGCAGCTGGGCGCCCAACTCATCGGGAAGCCGTATTTTGTCAGTCATGGCTTGCATTTTTGGTCATTTGAAGACCTGAATGCAAGCCATAACTGACATGTCGGATGACAGCAACAGTGAAAAGTGACCCGTTGATTTACAAGGGGTTTTTCAGCAACCTTGTCAGCGATCAAGTCCCGTGTGACACAGATAGTGAAAAAAGCCGGAATCCTTGCCAGGAAAAGTGAAAAAAACGTGACGGCTCACTTTTCGACTCGTGACTGTCGATCTAGGCTACGAGCCGAGTCCCAGCCCACACCCCGTGTCCGGCCCACCGTTGAACTGTACGCCTACATGGCGAAGCCAGTGCCACGCTGATCTTCAAAGAACTGGGATAGCTCCGCGTCGGGGATTTGCTGGTCGGCGTATGAGAACGTTCCAGACGCGGCCATCTCTTGCGCCGCCCTTCGAATCAAGCCGAAAGTGGCACGTGCTAGGCTGCCGCCCACGGTGACCCGTCGAACGCCCAAAGATCCGAGTTGGGGCACGGTGAGAGGGGAACCTGTCAGGCCCATGACCACGGTGAGGGGGCCATTGATCTCCCGGACGAGCGCTTCGATGGTCTTGGGGTCGGATGCCCCCGGCACAAAGAGGCAATCCGCACCCGCCTCACGGTACGTGTTGCATCGCTCGACAGCTTCTGCAAATGGATTGCTTGTGCCGGTCAGGTAGACATCGGTTCTGGCTGTCAGAACAAAGGGTATTCCCGACGCGTCTGCGGCGCGTCTTGCTGCCCGCACGCGTGTGACGGCGTGCTCTCTGTCGAACAGGGCTTGCCCAGGATTGCCGCAGTAGTCCTCAATGTTCGCGCCCACCACGCCAGCGCGAATTGCGACCGTGATGGTTTCTCCAACCTCTTCAGGACTCGCACCGTAGCCCGACTGGAGATCGGCGGAGACAGGAAGTGGACTTGCCGCAGCAATGGATCCGACGCGATCCAGCATGGTCTCCCTGCTCACAGCAGCTTCTTGATCAGGGAAGCCCAGCGAGAAAGCCACGCCTGCACTCGTAGTGGCAATGGCAGGAAAGCCGCAGGAGGCGAGTATCAGCGCACTACCAACGTCCCAAGCATTGGGCATCAGAAAGATGGCGTCGGTGGTGTGCAATTGCTGAAACCGCTGACCCCGTTGGATTTGGTTCATGACGACCACCCTAGCGGTTGTTGAGGATCGATCTCAAAGTGGGGGCCGTCTTTGGTTCACCCACAGCTGCACCGATGGGCGTTGCCACTGCCGCTGTGCATAGGAGACCAATCGTTCAGGCACCTCGTCTCCATTGAGCACAAGGCGGTTGAGCATGAGGGCCAGGTCAGCATCAGCAATGCTCCACTGCCCAAACAAGTTTTCTCCATCGTGAGGCACCACTGCTTCCGCAGCAGCAAAGAGCTTCTCCGCCGCGGCCTGCGCCTCCAGAGAAAGCGGTGGCTTCTTCGCTCCGTAGAACACAACTTCGGTAGACCGTTCCTGCCGAATCGGCATGAGATCGCTGCGAAGCCATGCCTGTATCTGGCGGGCACGCGCGCGCGGTTGAGTGCCGTTCGGATACAGCGGTATGTCTTCAAAAACTGTGTCGAGGTATTCCGTGATGGCTGAGGACTCAGACAGAGCGAAGTCGTTGTGCACCAGAGTGGGAACACGGCGGGTCAAAGAAGTGGCTGCGTATGAGGCCTCGTGGTTCGCGTTCTCGGACAGGTCAACTGCCTTCAGCTCAAAGGGCAGCTGTTTTTCATGCAGGGCCACAAATGCGGACATGGCATATGGGCTTGCGAACTGAGCGTCCACATAGAGAAGCAGCTTCATAGGTGGCAATGTAGGCTCACAAGAAAATGATGTCGGAATCGAAGCGGGCATTCTGCTTCACGCCATCACTGCCTCACGGTGGGCCAGCGGTGCCGAGGGAGTGCAGATCTTCCCTACGCCCATAAACTTGCTGGCACAGATCCAGGGAGATTTCTATGTTGTTCATTGTCCAGTTCGAAGATGTCTATTCCGACCAGCCCGAACGGCTTGCTGAACGGGCTCAGCACATGTCTGACCATCTGGCGTTCTTGGCGGCCCATGGCGACCGGGTGGTCGCCTCGGGTGCGTTGCGCGATTCGGCGGATGGTGTGCCAAATGGAGGTATCTGGATACTTAACTTGGAGAGCAAGGCCGAGGCTGAATCCTTCTACAAGGATGACCCATTTTGGAAAGCTGGCCTTCGAAAGTCGGTGCGGGTGAGCCATTGGGCGAAAGCCTTCTGGTCACCGGCGTTTACAGAATGCATTAATGCTCTGCGGGAGACATGAGCCGCGCCAGTGGACGGTTCATGGCCAAGCGGAAATGAGGTTTCGCGGCGTCGGTAGCATCTGCCGCAATCCGCTCATGGATGAAAGACGATTCGCCCCGCGCACCGTGACTTGTCGAACACCCGCAACTGTTCCTTATTGATTGGAAAGCACGACTCGAAGCGACTGTTGGGTACCTGTCGCAAAAGCTCCAGGTAGTCCTCATCCGGCCCGCCATACTCCGCCTTGTTCAGAGCTTTGGTTGCCAAGCGACTCTCCAGCGAGCGGTGGAACTTCAAGGTATTGCTAGTCGAATTTGCATGGTCTGCGTATGCATCGATGTTTCGGTACATCCGCTTGTAGAACAGGAACCAAGGGAAGCTCCCCTGGGGGTCATTTCCATCGGCCAGGTGGTCTTGTGGTCTTGGAAGCGGTCTATCGGCACTCGGCCTGAGCTTCAGGCCTTCTCGGTCTGCCATAGTGTTGACGCCGACCGAAAACTGACCATCTGAAGGCGGGAGTGCCGCTTCAAAATTGACCAGGGTGTATCACGCGACTGCTGAATTTTTTGGCAGGAGCAAAAGAGGTGATCACCATGGACATGATTGGCAAGGTCAG
>QXGG01398331.1_pt1 | contig 131388 bp, 134 predicted proteins | sample 1982491 | NCBI WGS metagenome assembly QXGG01 (sample SAMN09924614, study PRJNA488089) | Wastewater metagenome, whole genome shotgun sequencing project. | isolation source: South African research farm wastewater | place: South Africa: Irene, Agricultural Research Council, Animal Production...
GAAATGGTGATGCCTGGTGACAACGTGTCGATCACCGTCAAGCTGATCGCCCCGATCGCCATGGAAGAAGGTCTGCGCTTTGCCATCCGTGAAGGCGGTCGTACCGTCGGCGCCGGCGTCGTGGCCAAGATCATTGCTTAACCGGATCCGGAGAACCGCATGTCTACCAAGCAAAAAATCCGCATCCGCCTGAAGGCGTTTGATTACAAGCTGATCGACACCTCGGCCGCCGAAATCGTCGACACCGCCAAGCGCACCGGCGCGATCGTCAAGGGTCCCGTGCCCCTGCCGACCCGCATGAAGCGCTTCGACATCCTGCGTTCGCCGCACGTCAACAAGACCTCGCGCGACCAGCTGGAAATCCGTACCCACCAGCGTCTGATGGACATCGTCGACCCGACCGACAAAACGGTAGACGCCCTGATGAAGCTGGACCTTCCGGCCGGCGTGGACGTCGAAATCAAGCTGCAGTAAACGCTGCGCGCAGGTCTGGCGATGGTCGGGCTTGCACAAACAAAGCCCGCTGGTTATACTGGCGGGCTTTTCGGGCTTCTGGCCCTTAACCGCGTTCGTCTTTCGGTCATGCGACCGGTGGGCTGCGCACCATCAGCCCCGGCCAATTGCAGTCGGGAACGGAGAAAACAATGAGTCTTAGCAACTCCCTCGGGTTGTTGGGTCGCAAGGTGGGCATGATGCGTCTGTTCACCGATGACGGGGACGCAGTGCCTGTCACGGTGGTCGATGTGTCGAACAACCGTGTGACGCAAGTCAAAACCCAAGCCAACGATGGCTACGACGCGCTGCAGGTCACCTTTGGCCAGCGTCGCGCCTCCCGCGTTACCAAGCCCATCGCGGGCCACCTGGCCAAGGCTGGTGTCGAAGCGGGTGAGATCATCCAGGAATTCCGCGTTGCCGCCGATGTGGCTGCCCAGTACCAGCCAGGCGCTACCGTGGCCGCCAACGCCATCTTTGCCGCCGGCCAGAAGGTCGACGTGCAGGGCACTTCGATCGGTAAGGGCTACGCCGGCACCATCAAGCGCCACAACTTCAGCTCGCAGCGCGCGTCGCACGGCAACAGCCGTTCGCACAACGTGCCGGGCTCGATCTCCATGGCCCAGGATCCGGGTCGCGTGTTCCCGGGCAAAAAGATGACCGGTCACATGGGCGATCAGACCAAGACCATCCAGAACCTGGACATCTTCCGCGTCGACGAAGCCCGTCAGCTGCTGATGATCCGCGGTGCCGTGCCTGGCGCCAACGGCGGTTTCCTGACCGTTCGTCCCGCCGTCAAGGCCAAGAAGGGAGCTAACTGATGCAAGTTGAACTCCTGAACGACCAAGGTCAGGCTGCGTCCAAGCTGGACGTGCCCGAGACCGTCTTTGGCCGTGATTACAACGAGTCCCTGATTCACCAGCTCGTGGTGGCGTATCAGGCCAACGCCCGTCAAGGTACGCGTGCCCAGAAGGACCGTGAGCAGGTCAAGCACTCGACCAAGAAGCCGTTCAAGCAGAAGGGCACCGGCAACGCCCGTGCCGGTATGACTTCCTCGCCGCTGTGGCGCGGGGGCGGTCGCATCTTCCCGAACAGCCCGGACGAAAACTTCACCCAGAAGCTCAACAAGAAGATGTACCGCGCCGGTATGGCCTCCATCTTCTCGCAGCTGGTGCGTGAAGGCCGCCTGGCCGTGGTCGACTCCATCAAGGTGGACTCGCCCAAGACCAAGCAGCTCGCCGCCAAGTTCAAGGCCATGAACCTGAGCAACGTGCTGGTCATCGCCGAAGAAGTCGACGAGAACCTGTACCTGGCTTCGCGCAACCTGGCCAACGTGCTCGTGGTCGAGCCGCGTTACGCCGACCCGGTGTCGCTGGTGCACTACAAGAAGGTCATCGTCACCAAGGGTGCCATCGACCAGCTCAAGGAGATGTTCGCATGAGCGTCAAAAAATACGACGAAGGTCGTCTGATGCAGGTGCTCGTGGCACCGATCGTGTCGGAAAAGGCCACTCAAGCCGCCGAGCAGTCCAATGCGGTGCTGTTCAAGGTGCTGCAGGACGCCACCAAGCCCGAAATCAAGGCCGCCGTTGAACTGATGTTCAAGGTCCAGGTCAAGGGCGTGTCCGTGCTCAACCAGAAGGGCAAGACCAAGCGCTTCGGCAAGACCGTGGGTCGCCGTGACCATGTGCGCAAGGCCTATGTCACGCTGGCCGAGGGTCAGGAACTCAACTTCGGTGGGGAGGCCTAATCATGGCAGTGATCAAGATGAAACCGACTTCGCCAGGCCGTCGCGGCATGGTGAAGGTCACGCGCGAGAACCTGCACAAGGGTTCGGGTTTCGCGCCGCTGCTGGAGCCCCAGCACCAGAAGTCCGGCCGCAACAACAACGGCCACATCACGGTTCGCCACAAGGGCGGTGGTGCCAAGCACCACTACCGCGTGGTCGACTTCCGTCGCAACAAGGACAACATCCCGGCCAAGGTCGAGCGCATCGAATACGACCCGAACCGCACGGCGCACATCGCGCTGCTGTGCTACGCCGATGGCGAGCGCCGCTACATCATCGCCCCGCGTGGCGTTGAAGTCGGTGCCACGCTGCTGTCCGGTTCCGAGTCGCCGATCCGCGTGGGCAACACCCTGCCGATCCGCAACATTCCGGTCGGTTCGACGATCCACTGCATCGAGCTGCAAGTCGGCAAAGGTGCCCAGATCGCCCGTTCCGCCGGTGCTTCCGCCGTGCTGCTGGCCCGCGAAGGCATCTACGCCCAGGTTCGCATGCGTTCGGGCGAAGTGCGCAAGATCCACGTGGATTGCCGCGCCACCATCGGCGAAGTCTCCAACACCGAACACAGCCTGCGCCAGATCGGCAAAGCCGGTATCAAGCGCCACATGGGCATCCGCCCGACCGTGCGTGGTACCGCCATGAACCCGATCGACCACCCGCACGGTGGTGGTGAAGGCAAGACCGGCGAAGGTCGTGCACCGGTGGATCCGTGGGGCAACCTGACCAAGGGTTACCGCACCCGCAACAACCGCCGCACGCAGAACATGATCGTGTCGCGTCGCAAGAAGTAAGGGGTTGACGAAATGACTCGTTCTCTCAAAAAAGGTCCCTTCGTTGACCACCACCTGATGGCCAAGGTCGAGAAGGCTGTGTCCACCAAGGACAAGAAGCCGGTCAAGACCTGGTCGCGCCGCTCCATGATCCTGCCCGAGTTCATCGGTCTGACGATCGCCGTGCACAACGGCAAGCAGCACGTGCCCGTGTACATCACCGACCAGATGGTGGGACACAAGCTCGGCGAGTTTTCGCTGACGCGCACGTTCAAAGGCCATCCGGCCGACAAGAAAGCCAAGAAGTAAGGACCAACCATGAGTACAGAAACCCGCTCCGTCGTTCGCGGCGTGCGCCTGTCGGTGGACAAAGGCCGTCTCGTGGCCGACCTGATTCGTGGCAAGAAGGTCGACCAGGCCCTGAACATCCTGTCGTTCACGCAGAAGAAGGCCGCTGGCATCGTCAAGAAAGCCCTTGACTCCGCCATCGCCAATGCCGAGCACAACGACGGCGCCGACATCGACGAACTGTTCGTCAAGTCGATCTACGTCGAGCAAGGCACCACGCTCAAGCGTTTTGCTGCCCGTGCCAAGGGCCGCGGCAACCGCATCAGCAAACCCACGTGTCACATCTACGTGACGGTTGGCAACTGAAGAGGCTAGAGGACATATGGGACAGAAAATCAACCCCACCGGCTTCCGCCTTGCAGTTTCCCGCAACTGGGCCAGCCGCTGGTACGCCTCCAATCGTGACTTCGCCGGCATGCTGGCCGAAGACATCAAGGTCCGCGAGTACCTCAAGGGCAAGCTGAAGAACGCCGCCGTTTCGCGCGTCGTGATCGAGCGCCCCGCCAAGAACGCCCGCATCACCATCTACTCGGCGCGTCCGGGCGTGGTGATCGGCAAGAAGGGTGAGGACATCGAGAAGCTGAAGAAGGATCTGGCCGCCAAACTGGGCGTGCCGGTCGCTGTGAACATCGAAGAGGTGCGCAAGCCCGAAATCGATGCCAAGCTGATCGCCGACTCGATCACCCAGCAGCTCGAAAAGCGGATCATGTTCCGCCGCGCCATGAAGCGCGCCATGCAGAACGCCATGCGTCTGGGTGCCTTGGGCATCAAGATCATGTCTGCCGGCCGTCTGAACGGCATCGAAATCGCCCGCACCGAGTGGTACCGCGAAGGCCGTGTGCCGCTGCACACCCTGCGCGCAGACATCGACTACGGCACTTCGGAAGCCAAGACCACCTACGGCGTCATTGGCGTCAAGGTCTGGGTCTACAAGGGCGACACCCTGGGCCGCAACGACGCGCCTGTGGTGGAGACCCCGCGTCCGGAAGAGGAGCGCCGTCCTCGCGGTCCGCGCCGTGAGCGCCCGGCTGGCCCGGCTGCCCGCGCCGCCGTGCGCCGTGGTGGCAACGCCGCCCCGACCGATGGCTCCGACAAGCCCGCCGAGGCCACCGACAAACCCGCCGTTAAGCGCGTTCGCAAAGACGCACCCGCAGGGGCACCTGCGGACGGCAAAGGAGAATAAACATGCTGCAACCCGCTCGCCGCAAGTACCGTAAAGAGCAGAAAGGCCGCAACACGGGCGTCGCCACCAGCGGCGCCACCGTGGCCTTCGGTGATTTCGGTCTGAAGTCCACCGACCGCGGCCGCCTGACGGCCCGCCAGATCGAAGCCGCACGCCGTGCGATTTCCCGTCACGTCAAGCGTGGCGGCCGGATCTGGATCCGCGTGTTCCCGGACAAGCCGATCTCCCAGAAGCCTGCCGAAGTCCGTATGGGCAACGGCAAGGGTTCCGTGGAGTACTACGTGGCCGAAATCCAGCCCGGCAAGGTGCTGTATGAAATCGTGGGCGTGCCCGAGCAACTCGCTCGCGAAGCCTTTGCCCTGGCCGCCGCCAAACTTCCCCTGCGCACCACCTTCGTGGCGCGCATGCTGGGTCAGTGATTCAGGAGAACATAGATGAAAGCTGCTGAACTGCGCCAGAAGGATGTGGCCGGCCTGGAAGCCGAAGTGAAGTCTCTGCAGAAGGCCCATTTCGGCCTGCGCATGCAGAAGGCCACGCAACAACTCAACAACACCGCCACGCTGGGCGACACCCGCCGTTCCATCGCTCGCGCCAAGACCATCCTGGCCGAGAAGCAACGCGCCGCCGCCAAGTAAGGAGTGACGAAATGACGGAAGCCAAAACATCCCTCAAGCGCACCCTGATCGGCAAGGTGGTCAGTGACAAGCGCGCCAAGACCGTGACGGTTCTGGTCGAGCGCCGTGTGAAGCACGAGCTCTACGACAAGATCGTCGCCAAGTCGAGCAAGTACCACGCCCACGACGAAAAGGGTGAGTACAAGCTCGGCGACGTGATCGAGATCACCGAAAGCCGCCCGCTGTCCAAGACCAAGAACTGGGTGGCTACCCGCCTGGTTCAAAAGGCCGCCGTGGTGTAAGCCTGTTTGCGCCGGTTCCTGCGCAAGCCCTGAAAGCGACCGAGAATCTCGGTCGCTTTTTTCATTTCTGGCCCACGAGTCACCAAAGACGAGGAGAACACCATGATTCAAGTTGGCGACAAGATTCCGGCAGTCACGCTGATGGAGTACAGCGAAGTCGAAGGCAACGGCTGCAGCATCGGTCCGAACCCGGTGGACACGGCCAAAGCCTGCGCTGGCAAGACCATTGCCCTGTTTGCACTGCCTGGCGCGTTCACGCCCACCTGCTCGGCCAAGCATGTGCCGGGATATGTGGAGCAGCACGACGCGCTGAAAGCGGCCGGTGTGGACGAGATCTGGTGCGTGAGCGTCAATGATGCGTTCGTGATGGGCGCATGGGCGCGCGAGCAGAACACTGGCACCAAGGTGCGCATGCTCGCGGATGGCAGCGCCGATTTCGCCAAGGCGACCGGCCTGACGCTGGATCTGACCGCCCGGGGCATGGGCTTGCGCAGCAACCGGTACTCGATGCTCGTCAAGGACGGCGTCGTCAAGACACTGAATGTGGAAGGTCCGGGCAAGTTTGAGGTCAGCGACGCAGCGACGCTGCTGGCCCAGGCCCGCGGCTGAAGTTCAGGCGCCGCCCAGGGTCAGGGTGCGCAGATCCAGCTTGAGGTAGTGCGCGCCCGCCAGGGGGTTGTGGTAATAGGGCTCAGTCTCGACAAAGCCCACTTCCTGGTAGAGCGCGCGTGCTGCCTCCATGTCGGTCAGGGTGTCCAGCAGCATGGTCGTGTAGCCGGCTTGCTGGGCACCAGTAATCACGGCATCCACCAGTTGCCGGCCCAGACCAAGCCCGCGGAAAGCGGGACGAACGAACAGGCGCTTCATCTCACACGCATTGAGATGGTCGCTGTTGGCCAGAGGCCTGAAGGCGCAGCAACCGGCCGGTGCGCCATCGACCTGTGCGAGGAACAGTCCACCGGACGGTTCGGCATAGTCGCCAGGCAAGGTCCGCAGTTCTTCTTCAAATCCCTGGAAACAGAGATCGATGCCGAGTCCTGCCTGGTAGTCCAGGAACAGCGAGCGGACCGCCGCCAGTTCTACCGCCGAGCGGGCGTGCATGAGAGACAGCTGGGCGGTGTGACGGGGGGCGGACATCGGCGGCAGGATCGAGCGGTGCAGGCGAGCGGGCACTATACGACAGTGACGGGCGTCGGCCACGCGGGGTCTCATCCCCAGCTGGTCTGACCTAGGCCGACAAGCCAGTACACCGCAGCGCCACAGACCGCCCAGATCACCAACGCGAGCAGCCGCGATGCCGTGCTGTCCGGTGCGCTGGGCATCGGTGCCTCGACTTGCTTGTCGCCCAGCACCATCGGTCGTACCAGGTTGTCCTTTTTGACCCATTTGTAGAACAGGATGGCCAGCACGTGCAGCGCGACCAGCGCGATGAGCAGGAGCTTGCCTATGGACTTGTGATACCGGGTGGCCTGGGTCACCGTGTCGCCAGACACCAGGCTGACCAACGGGCCGGTGAACGCAATTTCGTCGTCGGCGACCAGGCCGGTGCTCACCTGCAGCAGCAGCACCGCGATCAATGCGAACACCGACAGCATGCCTAGGGGGTTGTGACCGACGCGGTGCTCCGGCCGGTCGTTGCCCCGGAGGTAGGCCAACACGGTTGCAGGGCTGTAGAGGAAGCTGCTGAACCGGGACCAGTGTCCGCCGACAAAACCCCAGGCGATGCGAAACAGCAGCAGGCTCAGAACCACGTAGCCCAGGCGCCCGTGCCAGGTCATCCAGTTGCCTCCCACATTGGCGGTGATGACCAGACCGATGACGCAGAGGGCCAGCGCCCAGTGGAACAGACGGGTTGGCAGATCCCAGACGCGGATGGTGTGCATGGTGAGGGCCAAGTGTTGACGCGAGGAACAGGTAGAGAAGATAAACCCTGACAGGTTCCTGCGGAACTTTTCACCGTTCGGGAAGCTCCCGGCTCGGGTAGCCCCAGCGGCTGCACCTTCATCCATCCAGTCAACCCTGCGCAGGAGTCCTCATGAAATTGCTTGCTTCACTCACGCTGGCCGCCGTGGTGTCCACACTGTCGGTGCCCGCGATGGCCCAGTTCCAGAAGCCGGAAGACGCCGTCAAGTACCGCAAGGCAGCGCTCACGGTGATGGCCGCTCACTTCGGACGCCTCGGTGCCATGGCCAGCGACAAGGCACCGTTCGACGCCAAGGTGGCGGCAGAGAACGCGGCGATTGTGGAGACCATGAGCAAGCTGCCCTGGGCCGGGTTCGTGGCCGGCTCCGAGAAGGGGGAAACCCGAGCCAAGCCGGAAATCTGGACCGACGGGGCCAAGTTCAAGAAGGCGTCGGAAGACATGATGGCGTCGGTCGCCCAGCTCAATGCGGCTGCCAAGACGGGCAATCTGGACAACCTGAAGAAAGCGTTCGGCGAATCTGCCAAGACTTGCAAGGCGTGCCACGACGCATTCCGCAAGGAGTGAGCGAGCACTTCATTGGCGCCTCAATAACTGAAATGGGCGGGCACACCGTGAAGGTGTCCGCCCATTTCGTTGATGGCTCGGGTCTCGCTTGGTCAGCTCTTGGCGAGCAGGTCCTCGATCAGGTTGTGCAGCGCGGCAAAGTCGGGTTCGCCGACGAAGCGCTTGACGATGCGCCCCTGCTTGTCGACCAGGTAGGTGGTCGGGGTCAGCTTCACGTCGCCCCAGTTCTTGGCGAGTTCGCCGGTGTTGTCCAGCGCCACCTTGAACGGCAGCTGGCGCGACTGGGCGTAGTTGGCCACCCAGGCCGGCTGGTCGTAGCTCATGGCGACGGCGATGGTTTCGTACCCTTTGTCCTTGTATTTCTGGTGGGTGCTGACCAGCGAGGGCATCTCCTTGACACAGGTGACGCAGGTGGTGGCCCAGAAGTTGACCAGGGTCACCTTGCCCTTGAGGTCCGCGGTGGTGGTGGTGGTGCCGTCCAGCAGCACAAAACTGGAGGCAGGCGCCTCGTCACCGGAGGCGCAACCGGACAGGCCAACTGCTGCAGCGGCGACCAGAAGGGTGGCGAGCGAGCGGCGGTGGAGGAACAAAGTGGAGATCATGGGCGCAGGGAAGATTTCGGAATGGCCGAGGTCTGATCGTCCAATTGTCCCGGAGTTCATTCCGATCCCGCAACCGTTTCAGCGCAAACGGGCGCGAGCCTGCTGCAGGCGGGCATCGAGGTACTCGCCGTAAAAATCCGGAACCGCCACGCCGACCAGCCGCTCCGCCAGGTCTTCTCCCTTGGCGCCCAGGAACAGCACGGTGGGCGCGAAACGGGCTTTCCAGGCCTTGGCCTGTTCGGCGGGCGTGGTCATCGAGCCGTCGAATCCCTGCAGGTTGCTGGTGCGGTCGCGGACGTCGAGCTGGACGGCATGCAACTGCCCCTGCCTCAGCATGGGCAGCAGGTGGTGGTTGCGCACCAGGTCGCAGTACGGACAGCCGGCGAGGGTGGTCATCACGACCAGCGGTTCGCCACGCGCCACCGCCGCCAGGGCGCTGCCTCGCAGCGAAGTCGGGGTGGGGAGGGCGGATGAATGGCCGGGGGTGTTCATGGAAAACTCAGGGGAGTATGTTGGCGCGCCTCGGAAGATACCGCGATTGCGGCATTCCTCCAACCGTGTCGGATGCTCCGGGCCGTTTGCGGATGCAGATACCATCCGGGGCTTTCCCAGGGCCTTGAGCCCTCCATGGTGGCATCACTCTGCCGCGCCTTCCGGAGACTCCTTTGTTGCACCCTTTGCGCGCCGCCGGCCTGGCGGCGCTGCTGGTCCTTGGGGCCTGCAGTCCCACGTTCAACTGGCGTGAGTGGCCGGTCGCTGGCACGCCCTTGCGTGCGCTGATGCCCTGCAAGCCGGAGAGTGCGAGCCGGCCGGTGCCGATGCTGGGGACGCCGGTGGAACTGCACATGCAGGCCTGCGAGACCGGTGGCATGCGGTTCGCCCTGGCCTGGGCCGACGTGGGCAGGGCCGACCAGGTGCCCGCCGCGCTGGCGGCCTGGCGTGTGGCGAGCCTCCAGACGCTCCGGGTGCCTGCGGCTTCGCCGGACGATCCAGGTCTGGCCTGGTCGGTCGGGGTCAAGGGCGCGCCGCAGGCACAGGGCGTGCAGGCCCGGGGCACCGATCCCCAGGGGCAGCCGGTGGTCATGCAGGCCGCGTATTTCGCCCGCGGCACACAGGTGTTCCAGGCCGCGGTCTATGGCGCCCGGCTGGATGAAGGGGCTCGCGAAGCCTTTTTCGCCGGGCTGAGCCTCGCGCAGCCATGAGAAGCACCGGGACCGAGTCGGGTAACCACCTCTTGCCGCCACTGGTGGCGGTTTCGGTGTTTCTGGCCTTCGCGCTGACGTACTTCCTGTCGGCGCTGATCCGTGCGGTCACCGCCACGCTGTCGCCGGTGCTCAGTGCCGAACTGTCGCTGCAGGCGAGCGACCTCGGGTTGCTGGCCGGTGGGTACTTCTTCGGCTTTGCGCTGACCCAGCTGCCCCTGGGCTCGTGGCTGGACCGATTCGGCCCGCGGCAGGTGATCCTGGCCTTCCTGGGGGTGGCGGTGGCGGGCTGTGCGGCCTTTGCCATGGCCACCAGCTTTTCAGGTTTGCTGGCCGCCCGAGTGCTCACCGGCATGGGCGTGAGCGCATGCCTCATGGCGCCACTCACCGGCTACCGCCGCTGGCTGCAGCCGGCCACGCAACTGCGTGCCAACTCCTGGATGCTGATGACCGGGTCCATGGGCATGGTGGCGTCCACCCTGCCGGTGCAGTGGCTGATGCCGATGCTGGGATGGCGCGGGCTGTTCTGGTCGCTGGCAGCACTGGTGCTGCTGTCCATGCTGGTGCTGGCGGCGCTGGTGCCGCGCTGGCACAAGGAGTCATCACCCGTGGTGGCTGCGCCCGAAGCGTCGGGCTACGGTGCGATCTGGCGCCACCCGTACTTCCGGCAGATGGCGCCCATCGGCTTCATCAACTACGGCGGCATGGTGGCGGTGCAGACCCTGTGGGCGGGTCCCTGGATGGTGCAGGTGGCCGGCTACACGCCGCAGCGCGCGGCCGTCGGGCTGTTCGGGATCAACCTGTGCATGCTGCTGAGCTTCTGGCTGTGGGGCATGGTCAACCCCCATCTGTCGCGGCGGGGCATCCCGGCCGAGCGGCTGATCGCCTGGGGTCTCCCCCTGAGCTTCGTGGTGCTGGCGGCCATTGTGGTGCTCGGGCCCCGTGCCGGCTGGCCCTTGTGGGCCGCGTTCTGTGTGGGCAGCACCTTCGTTTCTCTGTCGCAGCCCGCCGTGGCGCTGGCGCTGCCTGCGGCGGCAGCCGGGCGCGCGCTGTCGGCCTACAACCTGGTGATCTTTGCCGGCGTGTTCCTGGTGCAGTGGGCGATCGGCGGACTGGTGGACGCCTTCGCGCTGCTGGGCTGGGACACTGTGGCGCGCTTTCGCGGCGCGATCGCGGTGTTCGGGCTGTGCTGCGTGTCGGCCTATGGGGTTTTCCTGTTCGGATACCGGCGCCAGCGCGCAGCCCCCGGGGGATAAACTCCGAACGATGAACGGCATCCTCATCGTTGCGCACGCGCCGCTGGCTTCGGCCCTGCGGGCCTGCGTGCTGCACGTGTTTCCCGACAGCGCGAATGCGGTGTCGGCCCTGGATGTCCTGCCCAATGCTCCGCCCGAAGAGTCGCTGGCCCAGGCGCGCATCCTCATGCGGCAGCTGGACACGCCGCAGACGCTGGTGCTGACCGACGTGTTCGGTGCCACGCCCTGCAACGTGGCGCACAAGCTGGTCGACGGTGTGCGCTCCAAGCTGATCGCCGGCGTGAATCTGCCGATGCTGCTGCGCACCGTGTCGTACCGGCACGAGTCGCTGGACGCGCTGGTCTCTCGCGCCATGGTGGGGGCCACGCAGGGTGTGATCCAGGTGGCCGTGACGGCACCACAGAATCAGGCGAGAAGAACCACACATGATCAAGACCACCGCGACCATCAGCAATAAGCTGGGCCTGCACGCCCGCGCTTCGGCCAAGCTCACCAAGCTGGCGGGCAGCCACCAGTGCGAGGTGTGGATGTCCAAGGGGGACCGCCGCATCAACGCCAAGAGCATCATGGGCGTCATGATGCTGGCCGCCGGGGTGGGCAGCCAGGTCGAAATCGAGACCAGCGGCCCGGACGAGCAGGCCGCGATGGATGCCATCGTGGCGCTGATCAACGACAAGTTCGGGGAAGGCGAGTGAGCTTCACCGTCCACGGTCTGGCGGTCTCCCGGGGCATTGCCATCGGGCGGGCGGTGATCGTGGCGTCCAGCCGCATCGACGTCGCCCACTACTTCGTCAAGCCTGATCAGGTCGAGGCCGAGATCCAGCGCCTGCGGCGGGCCCGCAACGGTGTGGTCGAGGAGATCGAGAAGGTCCAGGCCAGCCTGGATGAGCTGGGTTCACAAGACGCGCACCCGGAGCTGAGCGCGCTGCTGGATGTGCACCTGATGCTGCTGCAGGACGAGCAGCTCACGAGTGGTGTCAAGCACTGGATCACCGAGCGCCACTACAACGCCGAGTGGGCGCTGACCACCCAGCTGGAGGTGATTGCGCGCCAGTTCGACGAGATGGAGGACCCTTATCTGCGCGAGCGCAAGGCCGACCTGGAGCAGGTGGTCGAACGCATGCTGCGCATGATGCGCGGTGTGGCTTCGCCCGTCGCCGCGCCACTGCCTCCCGCGGACGAGGGCGAGCCCAACGGTACCCTCTTCGATCCCTCGGTCGACGTGCCCCTGGTGCTGATCGCGCACGACCTGTCGCCGGCCGACATGCTGCAGTTCAAGCAGAGCGTGTTCGCCGGCTTCGTCACCGACGTGGGCGGCAAGACCAGCCACACCGCCATCGTCGCGCGCAGCATGGACATCCCCGCGGTGGTCGGGGCGCGCTCGGCCAGTCACCTGATCAACCAGGACGACTGGGTCATCATTGATGGCGACGCCGGTGTGGTGATCGTCGACCCGTCGCCCATCCTGATGGCCGAGTACGGCTTCAAGCAGCGCCAGGGCGAGGTCGAGCGCGAGCGGCTCTCGCGTCTGAAGAACACCCCGGCCGTGACGCTGGATGGCCAGAAGATCGAGTTGCTGGCCAACATCGAGCAGCCCGAGGACGCCGCCGCGGCGCTCAAGGCTGGCGCCGTGGGCGTGGGACTGTTCCGAACCGAGTTCCTGTTCATGGGCCGCAACGGCAAGCTGCCCGACGAGGAAGAACAGTACGCCGCCTACCGCCGGGCCGTCGAGGGCATGCAGGGGCTGCCGGTTACGATTCGCACGGTCGACGTCGGCGCCGACAAGCCGCTGGACCGCACCCCGGTGCGCGCCGGCGAGGACCACCTCAACCCGGCGCTGGGCTTGCGCGCGATCCGCTGGAGCCTGGCCGACCCGGCGATGTTCCTGGCGCAGCTGCGCGCCATCCTGCGGGCGGCGGCGCTCGGCCCCATCAACCTGCTGGTGCCCATGCTGGCCCATGCCAGCGAGATCCGCCAGACGCTGGCGCTGGTCGACAAGGCGCGGGCACAGCTCGACGCCCTGGGGGTGGTTCACGGCCCGGTGCGGCTGGGCGCCATGATTGAGGTGCCTGCCGCGGCGCTGACGATCCCGCTGTTCCTGCGCCACTTCGATTTTCTCTCCATCGGCACCAACGACCTGATCCAGTACACGCTGGCGATCGATCGTGCCGACGAGGCGGTGGCGCACCTCTACGACCCGGTGCACCCGGCGGTGCTGCATCTGGTGGCCAACACCATCGCGCAGGCCCGTGCGCAGGGCAAGGGCGTGAGTGTGTGCGGCGAGATGGCGGGCGATGTCGGCATGACGCGCCTGCTGCTCGGGCTGGGCCTGCGCAGCTTTTCGATGCACCCTTCGCAGATCCTGGCCGTCAAACAGCAGATTCTGCGCTGCGACACCAGCAAGCTGGCGGCATGGGCGCAGAGCGTGCTGGCGGCCGAAGATCCGGCCGCGCTGATGGCCGACTGACTCCTCAGGCCGCCGGCCGCCGCGTGGCCAGCACCGCCGCGCCAATGATCAGGGCCGCGGCCATCCCGACCGACAGACTCGGTGCCTCGCCGCGCACCCCCAGCAGGGTCAGCGTGGACAGCAGCGGGGTGAGAAAACTGAGCACACCGATCTGCCGCGCGTCGCCGCGCTTGAGCGCCGCGTCCCACAGGAAAAAGGCACCGCCCAACGGCCCCAGGCCGAGCAGGGCGATCAGCACCCAGTCCTGCGTGGTCAGCGACACCGCCGGTTCCATGAGCGCGTGGCACAGCAGCGACAGCAGGCCCGACACCAGGGCGAAGCTGCCGATGGCGGCGGTCGGGAATGGCGCCACACGCTTGGTCAGCAGCGAGTAGCTGGACCAGATGAAGGCCGAGCCGGCGGCGGGGAGGTAGCCCCACGCCCAGATGGCATCGGCCGTGCCGCTGCGTCCGAGGATGGCCAGTGCGGCACCTCCGAAACCCAGCAGGGCGGCCAGGATGTGGCGTCCGGTGAGCGTCGTCCCGGGCAGAAACAGGGGCGCCATCACGACGATGCCCAGCGGCCACAGGTAGTTCACCAGGTTGGCCTGCACTGGGGGTGCATGGCGCAGCGCGATGAAGAGCAGGAAGTGGAAGCCGAACAGGCCGTACACGCCCAGGGCCAGCGTGGCCGGCGGCACCCGCCAGCGACGCCAGTCGAAGCGCGAGAGCGGCAGGGCGATCAGGCTGCCGATCAGCAGCGACAGGCCGGTCAGCAGGAAGGGCGGGACGTGGGACAGCGCCACGCCCAGCGCGGCCAGAGAGCCCCAGAGGGCGACGGCGCCCAGCGCGAGCAGGTTGGCACTCATTTCTTCACGCCTTTCCGACTGGTTGCTTGATCAGGGACAAAGTCATGGGCACGGAACTTCTTTGATACTACGTGGGGTATTTTTCACAGGACCTGCACGTGAGCACTTTCAATCACAACGACCTGATGCGCGACATCAATGCCAGTCTGGCGCCGTTCCGCAAGACCCAGGGCAACGCAATGGCCGGCTTCGGACAGCTGGCCAAGGCGGCCATCACCGACGGCGCGCTCAGTGCCAAACACAAGGAGCTGGTGGCGCTGGCGATCGCCGTCACCCAGCGCTGTTCGGGCTGCATCGGCTTTCACGTCAAGGCGCTGGTGCAACTGGGTTGCACGCGCGCCGAACTGGAAGAGATGCTGTCCGTCTGCGTCTACATGGGCGGCGGTCCGGCGCTGATGTATGCGGCCGAGGCCATCGCCGCCTGGGAGAAGATGGCGCCTCAGGACCTGCACGCGAGAGCTTAGTCAGGCTGTCGTCGCGCGGCGCGGGTCAATCGTCGGCGTTCGAGGGTGTCGGCTCGCCTTGCTTCCGCAGCGCCGCGGTGAGGGCGGACGGGGAGCGGTAGCCGCAGCGCCGGGCGACCTCGGCCACGGGCAGTCCTTGCGCGCGCAAGTGCCGCGCGCGGTCCAGCCGCAGGCTACGCAGCCAGGCCATGGGGCTCTGGCCGAGTTCCTGCTGGCAGCGTTCGGTGAACTGGGCCGGGCTGAGATGGGTGCGCGTGGCCAGATCGGCCACCGACAGCCGTTCGTCAACTGCCTTCAGCGCCCAGGCCTGAAGACTCTGCCAGTCGATGGCGCGCCGGGAGCGTCTGGGCAGCGCGGGCGGAGCCCAGGCCTCCAGCAGCAATGCCGGCCCCAGCTGGCGGGCCCGAACCAGACCCGATGCGCAGGCCGACGCCAGGTAGCGGGCCAGCGGCAAGGTGTCCGGCAGGGGGGCGGTGCGGTCCAGCTGGGTCCAGCCCATGTCGGAAGAGTCCAGCACGAGGCAGCGGGCGCCCTGGGCCGATTCAAAGTCGTGCCGCAGGTCTGGTGCGATCACCACCCCGTCGCCCGGGCCGACACGTCGCCCGAGGCCATCGACCTCCAGTTCCAGCACACCCTCCAGACCCAGCAGGATCTGGAAGTGGTCGTGCGCATGGCTGCCCGGTGAGGTGCCGTAGTGGCGCACCGACAGCGCGTCGAGCGCGGCGGCCACTTCAGGTCCTGGGGTTGTTCAGCACGTCGTGCGCCTGCTGGTCGGCGTGGTAGCTGGACCGAACCATGGCGCCGACGGCGGCGTGGGTGAAGCCCATCTCGTAGGCCTTTTCCTCGAACATCTTGAAGGTGTCGGGGTGCACGTAGCGGCGCACCGGCAGGTGGTGTCCGCTGGGCGCCAGGTACTGGCCGATGGTGAGCATGTCGATGTCGTGCGCGCGCATGTCGCGCATGACGTCCAGGATCTCTTCGTCGGTCTCGCCCAGGCCGACCATCAGACCGCTCTTGGTGGGAATGCCGGGAAAGCGCTGCTTGAACTTCTTGAGCAGGTTCAGGCTGAACTGGTAGTCCGAGCCCGGGCGCGCTTCCTTGTACAGGCGCGGCACGGTCTCCAGGTTGTGGTTGAGCACGTCGGGCAGGCCGGCCGCCATGATGTCCAGCGCCTTTTCGTCGCGACCGCGGAAGTCGGGCACCAGCACCTCGATCTGTGTGCCGGGAGAGAGCTCGCGGGTGCGCTGGATGCAGGCCACGTAGTGGCCCGCACCGCCATCGCGCAGGTCGTCGCGGTCCACACTGGTGATCACCACGTACTTGAGCTTGAGCTGGGCGATGGTTTTGGCCAGGTTCTCCGGCTCGTCCACGTCCAGTGAATCGGGGCGTCCATGGCCGACATCGCAGAACGGGCAGCGGCGCGTGCACTTGTCGCCCATGATCATGAAGGTCGCCGTGCCCTTGCCGAAACACTCGCCGATGTTGGGGCAGCTCGCCTCCTCGCACACCGTTACCAGCTTGTTGCTGCGCAGGATGTCCTTGATTTCATAGAAGCGCGTGGTCGGCGAACCGGCCTTGACGCGGATCCACTCCGGCTTCTTGAGCACCTCGGCCGGCACGATCTTGATCGGGATGCGCGCCGTCTTCGCCTGGCTCTTCTGCTTGGCGGTGGCGTCGTACTGGGCGGCGGGCTGGGCTTCGCGGACGGTGTGAGCGTCGGCCGCGGGGGTGTCGGGGCGGGTCATGGCAGGGGCGCGGTCGGCGCGCGTTGGTGGTCAGGGGCCGAGAAGGGCGCCGAGCTGGTTGCTCAGCACCCTGGCCGCTTCATCCCATGAAACGGCAACCCCTATTGTAGAAAGGTCGACCGTCTGCAGGCCTGCATAACCACATGGGTTGATGCGCCAGAAGGGCTGCAGGTCCATGGTCACGTTCAGAGCGACACCGTGGTAGGTGCAGTGCCGGCTGACCTTGATGCCCAGCGCCGCAATCTTGCCCAGGCCGGTGAAATCGGGCTCTGGGGCTGGTGAACCTTGCGTGCGTTTCTGCGGCCGCTGCGGCAAAGGGGTATGGCCGGTTGGGTCGCCCAGCCGCACGTAGATGCCGGGGGCGCCCGCAACACGGTGGCCAGTCACACCGAAGTGGGCCAGCGTGCGGATCACCGCCTCTTCGATGCGGTAGACGTACTCCTTCACGAAGTAGCCCGCGCGCTGCAGATCGATCAGCGGATAGGCGACGACCTGGCCAGGGCCGTGGTAGGTCACCTGGCCACCGCGGTTGGTCTTGACGACCGGAATGTCGCCCGGCGCCAGCAGGTGGTCATCCCTGCCCGCCAGGCCTTGCGTGAACACGGGTGGGTGCTCGCAGATCCACAACTCGTCGGGTGTCTGTGCCGACCGCGATTCGGTGAAGGCCACCATGGCGTCGAAGGTGGGCGCGTAGTCCACGCGCCCCAGCGGTCGGACGATCATGAGCGGATCAGAGGACGACCTTGACCATGGGGTGGGTGGTCAGGGTGCGGTACACCTCGTCCAGCTGCTCCCGGCTGGTGACGTACACCGTGAGCGTCAGGCCCAGGTAGTTGCCCGCCTTGCTCGGGCGGTGCTCGACGGTGGTCTCGTCGAAGCCGGGGTCGAACGCTCGCGCTACCGCGACCATGGCCGATACATAGCCCTCGACGTTGGCCCCCATCACCTTGATGGGAAATCGGCAGGGGTACTCAATGAGCGACTGTTCTGGCGGAATATCTCGTGGCAGGTCCATGGGGCGTGCGCAGCACGGGCTCGGCACTGGCTGCATCAAAGTGAGAATTTTTCAGATCGTCCTTCGGCGCATGTGCTGGCGGGCACGGGGCCAGCAGAGGTCTGCCCGAGGGACGCGCACCATTATGGTCGCGCGCGTCAAGTCCTTGGTCAGCGCAGAACGATTGACGTTGGTTTGGGGTTTCTACGTATAATGAGAGGCTTTGCGAACCTTCGCACACCTGTAAACCGTTTGTAATCTGCCATGCCGACAATGCCCGGGCCCGACAAAGACGGGCAGCCATTGCCGGCCGATCAGACAGAGGCCAAATCGGGGCGCGGATGGGAAGATGGGGAGCAAGAACCCGAATTCAAGCCACTGACGCGTGAACAGGCGCATCAGTGGCGCGCTGGTCAGCCGGAACTATCTGTCTGGCGTCTGGTGGGGGTGCAGGTGCTGGTGGGGGCGGTGTCGGGGTTGCTGGTCTGGCTGTTTTCGCGCCAGATGTCGCTGGCTCTGTCGGTGCTCTACGGCGCGGCTTCGGTGTTCATTCCGACGGCATTGATGGCCTACGGTCTGACCTCCAGTGCGTTGTCCCGTCTGATGCCGGGACATTCGCGGGCCACGTTCGCTGGCTTCCTGTTGTGGGAAGGGGTCAAGGTGTTGCTGGTGGTGGCCATGCTGTGGTCGGCGCCGGCGCTGGTCCCTGATCTCAGTTGGCTGGGTTTGCTGGCCGGGTTGGTTTTGACGCTGAAGGTGTACTGGTTTGGGCTGTGGTTCCAAACCAGGCGCCCACATTAATTTCCGTTGATTGGTGCAACGAACATGGCTGCTGAAGGTATCGGTCCTACCCCTGGCGAGTACATCCGCCACCACCTGACCCATCTGACGAACCACAAGCAAGGGTTCATCGTTGACTTCTCGGTGATCAACATCGACTCCGTGGTTTTCAGTTCGGTGCTGGGCGCCTTTGTCTGCTTCATGCTGTGGCTGGCGGCGCGCAAGGCGCATGCGGGCGTGCCGGGGCGCTTTCAGGCCGCAGTGGAGATGCTGGTCGAGATGGTCGACAGCCAGGCCAAGGGTGTGATCCACAACGCCAACAGCCGCAAGCTGGTCGCCCCGCTGGCGCTGACTGTGTTCTGCTGGATCTTCATGATGAACTTCATGGACATGCTGCCGGTGGACTTGCTGCCCCGCCTGTGGACCGAGTACTACGCAGCGACCGGCCACGATCCTCATCACGCCTACCTTCGGGTAGTGCCGACCGCCGATCTGTCGACCACGCTGGGTCTGTCCGTCTCTGTGCTGCTGATGTGCCTGTTCTACAACATCAAGATCAAGGGCCTGGGTGGCTGGGCGCACGAGTTGGTGACGGCTCCCTTTGGTACTTCCAAAAATCCTGTTTGGGCACTGCTGCTGGGCGTGACCAACTTCCTGATGCAAATGATCGAGTTCGTGGCGAAGACGGTTTCGCACGGCATGCGGTTGTTTGGCAACATGTTCGCGGGTGAACTGGTGTTCATGCTGATTGCGCTGCTGGGTGGTTTCGCCGCCTTCTCGCTCTCGGGTGGACTTTTCTTCGTCGGACACTTGATCGCAGGCACGGTGTGGACCTTGTTCCACATTCTGGTCATCACCTTGCAGGCGTTCATTTTCATGATGCTGGCCCTGATTTATCTGGGTCAAGCGCATGACGCTCACTAAGTTGCGCGGTTTCACCTCGCTCTCTAGTTCTTTCGGTTCCTTCCTTTCTTTTCAACTCTCAATCTCTTAAGGAGTCATCATGGAAAACGTTCTGGGTCTGGTTGCTCTGGCTTGCGGTCTCATCGTCGGCCTGGGTGCCATTGGCGCCTCTATCGGTATCGCCCTGATGGGTGGCAAGTTCCTGGAATCCTCCGCTCGCCAACCCGAGCTGATGAACGACCTGCAGACCAAGATGTTCATTCTGGCCGGTCTGATCGACGCCGCCTTCCTGATCGGCGTGGCCATCGCTCTGCTGTTCGCCTTCGCCAACCCCTTCCAGCTGGCTGCTTAATGGGTCTTGCTGCCGTGCGCGGCGGCATGCGGTGGGGCGATGAACATCGTCCCCTCCTTCCGGATGTCGTCGGTGCCGCAGCAATTGCGTCTCCACTCCCGTTCACACACAGAAAGGCGTTGCGATGAACATCAATGCAACCCTCTTTGCGCAGGCCATCGTCTTTGCGATCCTGGTGTGGTTCACGATGAAGTTCGTGTGGCCCCCGATTGCCAAGGCGCTCGATGAGCGTGCGTTGAAGATTTCCGAAGGTCTGGCCGCTTCCGAGAAGGCCAAGTCCGAACTGGCCGTGGCCAACAAGCGTGTCGAGGCTGAGTTGAGCCAGTCCCGCAACGAGGCAGCCACCCGTCTGGCCGACGCCGAGCGCCGTGCACAGACTGTGATCGAGGAAGCCAAGGCCCGTGCGACGGAAGAGGCTGCCAAGATCGTCGCCGCCGCCCGTCAGGAAGCCGAGCAGCAGGTCGTCAAGGCCCGTGAAGCCCTGCGCGAGGAAGTCGCCGCGCTGGCCGTCAAGGGTGCCGAGCAGATTCTCAAGCGCGAAGTCAACGCCGGTGTTCACGCCGAGTTGCTGGGTCGCCTGAAGACCGAGCTCTGACCCCAGGCCCACGTTCCGATTGAACCCCGGCATACGAAGGTAGAACATGGCCGAAATCGCCACCATTGCCCGTCCCTACGCTGACGCCCTGTTCAAGGCCGCTGGCGCCGATGCTGCGGGCGTTGCCTCTTGGCTCGACGAGTTGGCTGCTGTTGCTGGTAACGAGCAGCTGCGCCAGTTCGCCGAAGCGCCTCAGTCTTCGCCGACCCAGGTGTTCGACGTCATCACCGGCGTGCTCAAGAACGCGCTGCCGGAGATGGGCCAGAACTTCCTGCGCACGGTGATCGAGAATGGTCGCGTCGCGGCGCTGCCTGAAATCGCTGCCCAGTTCCGCGTGCTCAAGAACGCCCAGCAGGGCCGCTTTGATGCCGTGGTCTACAGCGCCTTCGACATCGAACCGTCTGCTCTGGCCGAGTTGTCGGGTGTGCTGGAGAAGCGCTTCGGGCGCCAGCTCAACCTGCAAGTCCAATTGCAGCCCGAGCTCATCGGTGGCGTGCGTGTGGTGGTGGGTGACGAAGTGCTGGACACCTCCATCAAGGCCCGCCTGGAACAAATGAAAGTAGCGCTGACGGCTTGAAGCCGTCTGCCCCGCCGCTCGGACGCGACCTCATCCCAATTAACGAAAGAAGGAAAGAGTCATGCAGCTCAATCCCGCCGAAATTTCTGAACTGATCAAATCCCGCATCCAGGGTCTGGGCGCGTCCAGCGATGTGCGCAACCAGGGCACCGTGGTGTCCGTCACCGACGGTATCGTTCGCATCCACGGCCTGTCGGACGTGATGCAGGGCGAAATGCTGGAATTCCCGGCCAACAAGGACGGCGTACCTTCCTTCGGTCTGGCCCTGAACCTCGAGCGCGACTCCGTCGGCGCCGTGATTCTGGGTGAGTACGAGCACATCTCCGAAGGCGACACCGTCAAGTGCACGGGCCGCATCCTGGAAGTGCCGGTGGGTCCCGAGTTGGTGGGCCGCGTGGTCAACGCCCTGGGTCAGCCGATCGACGGCAAGGGCCCCATCAACGCCAAGATGACGGACGTGATCGAGAAGGTCGCTCCCGGCGTGATTGCACGCAAGTCGGTGGACCAGCCGGTGCAGACCGGTCTGAAGTCGATCGACTCGATGGTGCCCGTCGGCCGTGGCCAGCGCGAGCTGATCATTGGCGACCGCCAGACCGGCAAGACCGCTGTGGCGATCGATGCGATCATCAACCAAAAGGGTCAGAACATGACCTGTGTGTACGTCGCCATCGGCCAGAAGGCGTCGTCCATCAAGAACGTGGTGCGCGCCCTGGAACAGGCCGGCGCCATGGAGTACACCATCGTGGTCGCCGCCTCGGCTTCCGAGTCCGCCGCCATGCAGTACCTGTCGGCCTACTCCGGCTGCACCATGGGCGAGTACTTCCGCGACCGCGGCCAGGACGCCCTGATCGTGTACGACGACCTGTCCAAGCAGGCCGTGGCCTATCGCCAGGTCTCGCTGCTGCTGCGCCGTCCTCCGGGCCGCGAAGCCTACCCCGGCGACGTGTTCTACCTGCACAGCCGCCTGCTGGAGCGCGCCGCTCGCGTGAACGCCGACTACGTCGAAGCTTTCACCAAGGGTGAAGTCAAGGGCAAGACGGGTTCGCTGACCGCACTGCCGATCATCGAAACGCAGGCTGGCGACGTGTCCGCTTTCGTGCCGACCAACGTGATCTCGATCACCGACGGCCAGATCTTCCTGGAAACCAACCTGTTCAACGCCGGTATCCGTCCCGCCATCAACGCCGGTATCTCGGTGTCGCGCGTCGGTGGCGCGGCCCAGACCAAGCTGATCAAGTCGCTGTCCGGCGGTATCCGTACCGACCTGGCCCAGTACCGTGAGCTGGCCGCCTTTGCGCAGTTCGCTTCCGACCTGGACGAAGCCACCCGCAAGCAGCTGGACCGCGGCGCCCGCGTGACCGAACTGCTCAAGCAGGCCCAGTACAGCCCGCTGCCCATCAGCCTGATGGCCGCTTCGCTGTTCGCGGTGAACAAGGGCTTCATGGACGACATCGATGTCAAGAAGGTGCTGGCCTTCGAAGGCGGTCTGCACGCTTTCCTGAAGGACAAGCACGCCGCGCTGGTGGCCAAGCTCGACAACGACAAGGCCATGGACAAGGACGCTGAAGCCCAGCTGCTCGCCGCCATCGCCGATTTCAAGAAGACCGGTACCTACTGAACCGTCCATTGACGAGCTAAGGAGCAGCAATGGCAGCAGGCAAGGAAATTCGCGGCAAGATCAAATCGGTGGAAAACACCAAGAAGATCACCAAAGCCATGGAAATGGTGGCCGCTTCCAAGATGCGCAAGGCGCAGGACCGCATGCGTGCGGCCCGGCCTTACGCCGAAAAGGTGCGCCAGATCGCTGGCAACCTGAGCAAGGCCAACCCCGAGTACACGCACCCCTTCATGGAGACCAACGACGCCAAGACCGCCGGTTTTGTCGTCGTGACCACCGACAAGGGCCTGTGCGGTGGCATGAACACCAACGTGCTTCGCGCGCTGACCAACCAGCTCAAGGACTTCCAGGGCCGGGGCGTTGGCGCGGAAGCCGTGGCCATCGGCAACAAAGGCCTGGGTTTCCTCAACCGCATCGGTGCGAAAGTGGTCTCCAGCGCCGTCGGCCTGGGCGATACCCCCCACCTGGACAAGCTGATCGGCCCGGTGAAGGTGCTGCTGGACGCGTACACCGAAGGTCGCATCAACTCGGTTCACGTGTGCTACACCCGCTTCATCAACACGATGAAGCAGGAAGCCGTGATCGAGCAGCTGCTGCCTCTGTCGGCCGCTGACCTGCAGGAAGGCAACAAGGGTCGTGACTGGGACTACGTCTACGAACCCGACGCGGCCACCGTCATCGACGAGCTGCTGTTGCGCTACATCGAAGCCCAGGTCTACCAGGCTGTGGCGGAAAACATGGCGTCCGAGCAGTCGGCCCGCATGGTGGCCATGAAGGCTGCCACCGACAACGCCGGTAACGTCATCAGCGAACTCAAGCTGGTCTACAACAAGACCCGCCAGGCCGGCATCACGAAAGAGCTGTCGGAAATCGTGGCCGGCGCTGCGGCGGTCTGACCCCGGCGCTCAACTGAAATCTAGAGAAACTCAAAGGTACACATCATGTCTCAAGCACAAGGCAAGATTGTTCAGTGCATCGGCGCCGTCGTGGACGTGGAATTCCCCCGCGACCAGATGCCGCGCGTTTACGACGCCCTGAAGATGGAAGGTTCCGCACTGACGCTGGAAGTCCAGCAGCAGCTCGGCGACGGCGTGGTCCGCACGATTGCACTGGGTTCGTCCGACGGTCTGCGCCGCGGCATGGTGGTCACCAACACCAACGCCAACATCACCGTGCCGGTGGGCAAGGCCACCCTGGGCCGCATCATGGACGTGCTGGGCCAGCCCATCGACGAGCGCGGCCCGGTCGACCAGAGCCTGACCGCCCCCATCCACCGCAAGGCCCCGGCCTACGACGAACTGTCCCCCTCGCAAGAGCTGCTGGAAACCGGCATCAAGGTGATCGACTTGGTCTGCCCGTTCGCCAAGGGTGGCAAGGTGGGTCTGTTCGGTGGTGCCGGTGTGGGCAAGACCGTGAACATGATGGAGCTCATCAACAACATCGCCAAGGCGCACAGCGGTCTGTCCGTGTTCGCTGGCGTGGGTGAGCGCACCCGTGAGGGCAACGACTTCTATCACGAGATGGCCGACTCCGGCGTCGTGAACCTCGAGAACCTGGCTGAATCGAAAGTGGCCATGGTCTACGGCCAGATGAACGAGCCCCCGGGCAACCGTCTGCGCGTGGCCCTGACCGGTCTGACCATCGCCGAGTCCTTCCGTGACGAAGGCCGTGACGTGCTGTTCTTCGTGGACAACATCTACCGCTACACCCTGGCCGGTACCGAAGTGTCCGCCCTGCTGGGTCGCATGCCGTCCGCCGTGGGCTACCAGCCGACGCTGGCCGAAGAAATGGGCCGCCTGCAAGAGCGGATCACTTCCACCAAGGTCGGCTCGATCACCTCCATCCAGGCCGTGTACGTGCCGGCCGATGACTTGACCGACCCGTCGCCCGCCACGACCTTCGCCCACCTGGATTCCACCGTGGTGCTGTCCCGTGACATCGCTGCGCTGGGTATCTACCCCGCCGTGGACCCGCTGGACTCCACCAGCCGTCAGCTGGACCCGCTGGTCGTGGGTCAGGACCACTATGAAACCGCCCGCGCCGTGCAGGGCACGCTGCAGCGCTACAAGGAACTGCGCGACATCATCGCCATTCTGGGCATGGACGAACTGGCGCCGGAAGACAAGCTGGCCGTGGCCCGCGCCCGCAAGATCCAGCGTTTCCTGTCGCAGCCGTTCCACGTCGCTGAGGTGTTCACCGGCTCGCCCGGCAAGTACGTGCCGCTGTCCGAAACGATCCGCGGCTTCAAGATGATCACCGCCGGTGAGTGCGACCACCTGCCCGAGCAGGCCTTCTACATGGTCGGCACCATCGACGAGGCCTTCGAGAAGGCGAAGAAGGTCGCCTGATGGAGCAGGGCGCCGTTCGCCGGCGCCCGTCCACCGAGCCACCTTTTCCCTTTTCACAGGAGTCAATATGAGCACCATCCACGTCGATGTGGTCAGCGCCGAAGAGTCCATCTTCTCCGGCGAGGCCAAGTTCGTGGCCCTGCCGGGTGAGGCGGGTGAACTGGGCATCCTGCCCGGCCACATTCCGCTGATCACGCGCATCAAGCCCGGTGCCGTGCGCATCGAAAAAGCCGACGGCGGCGAAGAGTTCGTGTTCGTGGCCGGCGGCATTCTGGAAGTTCAGCCCAACTGCGTGACCGTGCTGTCGGACACCGCCATCCGCGGCCACGACTTGGACGAGGCCAAGGCGAGCGAGGCCCGCAAGGCCGCCGAAGAGGCTGTCAAGAACGCCAAGAGCGACATTGATCTGGCCAAAGCCACCTCGGAGCTGGCGGTCATGGCGGCGCAGATCGCGGCGCTGCGCAAGTACCGTCAGAAAAAGTGATCTGCCCCGCGGACGCCTCATGAAGAAAACCGGCATCAGCCGGTTTTTTTTTGCCGCCCTGTGGCCTGTCGGGGATGCTGGTGAAATCATCTCCACTCTGACCTCCGGACACCCATGCCCATGCCCTCGATTTCCGAACGACCGGACCTGCCACCTCAAGAGGTGGCCGCCCGCCTGCTCGTCACGCCTTCGGCCCTGGATGACCTGAAGCTGGCCGATGCCAAGCGGGTGGTGGGTTACATGAAACCGCAGCTGATTTCCGCGGGTACGGTCTTCATCCACGAGGGGGAACTGCGCGGCAACGACTACATGATGCTGATCCTGGAAGGCGATATTTCGGTCGAGAGCGAGATGCCCGGCGCCGATGGCAGCATGGTGGTCAACGTGATCGGTCCGGGGCATCTGATCGGTGAAATGGGGGTGCTGGACGGCTCGCCGCGGTCGGCCACCTGCGCAGCCATCACCGATGTGGCGGCCGCCGTGCTGTCCCGGGCTGCATTGCGGCGCCTGCTCAAGGCCGACCCGGCGGTCGGGGCTCGCCTCTTGCTCGCGATCTCCAAACGCATGGCCGACCGCCTGCGCGAGACCACGCGCAAGCTGCGCACCTTCGCTCAGATGAACAGGGCCCTGCAGCAGGAGCTGCAGGTGGTGATGAACAGCCGCACCGGTCGCGGTGGCCGCAGTTCCGGGGAAGGCTGAGTCTCAGGCCCGAACCACCAGATCGGGCAGTTCGTTGGGGTTGGGCCCACCGGCCTGGGCCGGAAAAAACTCCACCAGCAGCGCCGACACTTCCTCCAGGGCCTGGGTCAGGCCGTCTTCGAAGGCCCCCTGGTGCAGCCGACCGGCCAGCCGGTCCACCATGGCCTGCCAGCGCGCCTGGTCGACCCGTGCACTCAGACCACGGTCGGCCACCAGTTCGATCGACCGTTCGGCCAGCAGCAGGTAGATCAGCACGCCGTTGTTGTCCTGCGTGTCCCAGACGCCCAGCCGGCCGAACCAGCTCACGGCCCGTTCCCGCGCCAGCACGCGAACGGAGGTCTCGTTCCCGAGCCGCCAGAGGTAGGACAGCGGCAGGGCGGCCTCGACGCACAGGCGGATCTCGCCACTGTGGCGCGCCTCGCTGGCGGTGATGCGTCGGGACAGCCGATGCGCCATGTCGTCGGGAATCAGTCGGCGCGAATCGCGGCTGTCCAGCCAGCGGTGCCGGAGGATCCGAAACAGCTTGTTCATGGCCGTCACCAGTTGCCGGAGGCGCCGCCGCCACCGAAGTTGCCACCACCGCCCGAGCTGAAGCCTCCGCCGCCGCTCCATCCTCCACCATGGCTGCCCCCTCCGAAACCGCCGCCGCCCCAGTCGCCACCGCGTCGCCCGCGTCCGGACGATGGCATGGACGGCAGCATCTGGAGGAACAGCGCGGCGAGCATGGCGAGCAGGCCGGCGCCCACGGCGATCCAGACCACCGCAGTGAGCACCCAGGCGATGGCGCCCGCGCCCGCGCCGGTGAGCAGGGTGCCCAGCTTGTTGCCGAACAGGCTGCGCAGCACGGCCGAGAACATCGGCACTGCAAAGACCAGGAAGATCAGCAGGTCCATGGGCGCGAAGCCCGTCTCTTCAGCGCCACCCCCGGCCTCGGGCAGGGGCAGGTTCTCGCCGGACAGGCGGACCATGATCTGGTCGATGCCGGCTTCGATGCCGCCCGCGAAGTCGTTGCGGCGGAAGGCGGGCGTGACCGCGTGGTCGATGATGCGGCGGGCCACCAGGTCGGGAATCGCCCCCTCCAGCGTCTTGCTGGTGGCGATGCGCACCCGCCGGTCGTTCTTGGCCACCACGAACAGTACGCCGTCGCCCACGTCCTGTCGCCCGAGCTTCCAGGCATCGCCCAGCCGCTGGGTGTAGTCGGCGATGTCTTCGGGCTGCGTGGTGGGCACCAGCACCACCACGATCTGGGTGCCGCGCTGGGTCTCGAAAGTGGCCAGCCGGGACTCAAGCGCGGTCTGCTGGGCGGGGTCAAGCGTACCGGTCTGGTCGATCACGCGGCTGCGCAGCTCCGGCACGGGCAGCACGGCCTGCGCCCAGGCCAGCGCCACCCACACCAACCAGAGCATGCCCACGCCGAGCGCGCGGACCCGGCGCGGCGTCATGGCTTGCTGAAATCCACCTTGGGCGGCGCGCTGATGGCGGCCTCGTTCTCGACCTGGAAGCCCTCCTTGGTCTTGTAACCAAAGACCATGGCGGTGAGGTTGGTCGGGAAGCTGCGGGTCAGCACGTTGTAGGACTGGACCGCTTCGATGTAGCGGTTGCGGGCCACGGTGATGCGGTTCTCCGTGCCCTCGAGCTGCACGCGCAGGTCGGAGAAGCCCTGGTTGGCCTTGAGGTTGGGGTACTGCTCGACCACTACCATCAGACGGCTGAGTGCGCTGCCCAGTTCTCCCTGCGCGGCCTGGAACTTCGCCATGGCCTCGGGGTCGCTGAGCATCTCGGGCGTGACCTGGATCGACGTGGCCTTGGCGCGCGCCTCGACCACCTTGGTCAGTGTTTCCTGCTCGAAGTTCGCTTCGCCCTTGACGGTGGCGACGATGTTGGGAATGAGATCGGCGCGGCGCTGGTACTGGTTGAGCACCTCGGCCCAGGCCGACTTGCTCTGTTCGTCCAGGCTCTGGAATTCGTTGTAGCCACAGCCGGACAGTGCGAGGGTGCCGGCGAGCACGAGGGAGGCGAGGGACAGACGGCGCTTCATGGTCACTCCTGCGGGGCAAAGACCTATCATAGTGCCCGCATTTGAGTCTCTGACCACGTCCTTGCACCCTCCATGCCCCGCCCCAAGTTCTCCCCCGGCACCGCGGACGACACCGAAGCCGCCTTCTACGAGGCCCTGCACCAGGGCGACCTGGAGCGCCTGATGGCCTGCTGGGCCGACGAAGAGGACATCGTCTGCGTGCACCCCGGCGGCCAGCGCCTGGTCGGCCACACCGCCGTCCGGGCGGCGTTCGAGGCCCTGCTGGCCAATGGCGGCGTGCGCGTGCAGCCCGAGCGGGCGCGGCGCATCGACGCAGGGGGCTGCAGCGTGCACAGCGTGATCGAACGCATCGAGGTGATGAGCGACGACGGACCGGCCCACGCCTGGGTGCTGGCCACCAACGTCTATGCCAAGACCGTGCACGGCTGGCGCATGGTGGCCCACCACGCCAGCCCGGGCAGCCGCAACGAGCCGGCGGACGCCCTGAGCACGCCGCCGGTGCTGCACTGAACATGGCGGCCCCAGCTTTCGACTACACGGCTCCCTGGTGGCTGCCGGGTGGCAACGCCCAGACCCTGTGGGCAGCGCTGTTTGCGCGGCGCCATGCGGGTGCCGCCCCGCAATGGCGGCGGGAACGCTGGCAGACCCCCGACGGCGACTTCGTCGACGTGGACACCACCACCCACGCGGCGTCGCCGGATGCGCCTCTGCTGGTGCTGTTCCACGGGCTGGAGGGCTCCTCGGCCAGCCAGTACGCGGTGGCCTTTGCCGACTTCGCAGCCCGCGAAGGCCTGGTGCTGGCCGTGCCGCACTTCCGGGGCTGCTCGGGCGAGCTGAACCTGGCACCGCGCGCCTACCACTCGGGCGATTTCCAGGAAATCGACTGGATGCTCCGCCGCTTCGCCACCACACACCCGGGGCGCCCGCTGCTGGCGGCCGGGGTGTCCCTGGGGGGCAACGCGCTGCTGCGCTGGGCCGGCGAGATGGGCACCGAGGCCGGGCGCACGGTGCGGGCGGTGGCCGCCGTCTGTTCGCCGCTGGATCTGGCCGCGGGCGGTCACGCCATCGGGCGCGGCTTCAACCGGCTGGTCTACACCCGCATGTTCCTCTCCACCATGGTGCCCAAGGCGCTGAAGAAGCTGGAGCAGCACCCGGGCCTGTTCGACCGCGAGGCGCTGCTGGCCGCGAACGACCTCTACCAGTTCGACAACCTCTTCACCGCACCGCTGCACGGCTTTCGCGACACCGACGACTACTGGGCCCGCGCGTCGGCCAAGCCGGTGCTCAGCGACATCCGCGTGCCGGCGCTGGCGCTCAATGCGCTCAACGACCCTTTCGTGCCCGCCGACTCCCTGCCCACACCGCGCCAGGCCGGTCCCCAGGTCACGCTCTGGCAGCCGGCGCAGGGCGGGCACGTGGGATTTCCCGTGTCCCTACCGCCCCTGGGCCTGCCCGGCCACGTGATGGCCATGCCGGCGGCGGTCGGTCACTGGCTGCTGGCCCACCGCTGAGGACACCCCGTGGACGACATCGTCAAGGCCGCGCTCGCCAAATGGCCCAACGTGCCCGACTGCCATGGCTGGCTGGGGCTGGACGCGCGTGGTGACTGGTACATGCGCGACGACCGCTGCCAGCGCTCCGGCCCCTTCGCCGCTGAACCAAGCGAAGGCGTGGCGCCGGTCAAGGGCTCGCGTCTGCTGCACGACAAGCTGATCGCCTTCATCGGCCGCAACTACATGCCCGACGAACAGGGCCGGTGGTTTTTCCAGAACGGACCGCAGCGGGTCTATGTGGAACTCGAAGCCACACCCTGGATCTGGCGCCTGCAGCCCGACGGCTCGGTGCTGGCCCACACCGGTGCGCCGGCCGGCGCCGTGGAGCGCGCCCTGCTGGACGAGGCCGGGCGCCTGTACCTCGTGACCGCTCTGGGCCTGGGGCTGGTGCACACCAGCGACATGGCGCAGGCGGCCGACCAGGTGGAGCAGGGCGCCTGGCAGCCCGAGCCGGTGGCGGCGGACAGCCTGCCGCAGCGCTGGGCGTTCGTGCGGAGCCCTCAGCGCGCCCTGGGGCCGGGCCCCTGGGCCTGAGCCCGGCGCGGGCAACAAAAAAAGCCGGTCAAGTGACCGGCTTTTTAGTGGGGCGCTGCGCCTTACTTGACAGCGGTCAGCATGTACTCGACGGCGGCCTTGATGTCGGCGTCGGAGGCGGTGGAACCGCCCTTGGGCGGCATGGCGTTCTTGCCCTTGATGGCGCTGGCGGTCAGGCCGTCCAGACCCAGGCCAACGCGCGCCGACCAGGCGGCCTTGTCGCCGAACTTGGGCGCACCGGCCACACCGGCGGCGTGGCAGACCGAGCAAGCCTGCTTGTACAGAGCCTCACCAGCGCCGGCGACGGGCACGGCCGCAGCAGCGGGCGCGGCGGCCACCGGGGCGGCAGCGGGCGCAGCCGTGGGAGCGGCTTCAGCGGCCGGAGCAGCCGCGGCGTCGGCTGCTGCCGGGGCCTGCGGCTCGGCGAACTTGCCGCCGGCGGCATTCGCCAGGTGGACCACGGCGCGACCGATCTCGACGTCGCTGAACGCGCCACCACCCTGGGCCCCCATGGCGTTCTTGCCCTTGAGGGCCGAGTTCAGCAGGGCCTCATAACCGGTGGCGATGCGGGGGGCCCAGGCGGCGGCGTCGCCGAACTTGGGAGCACCGGCGGCGCCGGTGGCATGGCAGGCCGAGCACTGGGCGGTGTAGACCGCTTCGCCAGTGGCCAGCGGACGGTTGGCGTCGCGCAGCTCGACCGAGCCGATCTTCTGGATGCGCATGGCCGTGGCCAGCTCGGGGTCGACCGCGCCGGCGGCCGGCTTGGTGTCCGAGGTGACGTAGTACACCAGGCCGATGATGACGAAAACGGGTGCCACGAAGAAAAAGAACGACGTCCAGAGCAACTGGGCGGGGGTTTTGATCGGGCCGGTGTGGGAGTCGTGCGCGTGGTCGCTCATGGGTTCCTCGGATGGCGAGTCGGTCTGTTGGGGGTGGGGCCCCTGCACAGGGCAAATAGCCGCGAATTATAGCCAGCCGACCCTGACGGCCCGCTGCCTGGCGGCCCCGCTGGGGCAGGGGATCAGGTCATGACGGTGGGTTGCGCCATGCCGGTGTGGTGTTCGATGCGGGCCAGGGTGCGGGCGAGTGCGACCAGCGGCGCCAGCGCCTCCTGCGCGGGCACGTCGTGGCGCGACGCGTCGGGTTCGTGGCGTTCCAGGTAGACGCGCAGCGTCGCGCCTTCGGTGCCGGTGCCCGAGAGGCGGAACACGACGCGCGAGGAGTCTTCCAGCACCACGCGCACGCCCTGTTTCTGGCTGACCGAGCCGTCCACCGGGTCGGTGTAGGCGAAGTCGTCGGCCCACGAAATGGTCACCCCCACGCTCCCCGCTTCGCGAGGTTCGCTGCCCCCCGAGGGGGCGCCGTCTGTCTTGGGGCGGCCCGGCGACAGACGATGCCCATCGAAGGTCTGGCCGGCCAGCGTCGGCAGCTGCGCGCGCAGTTCGGCCATCAGCGCGTTGGCCTGTTCGGTGGGGATGCCGTCGTAGTCGTGCCGCGAGTAGACGCAGCGGCCGTGTTCGGTCCACAGCCCGCGCACCAGCTGCTCGACCGACTGGCCGGTGGTCGCCACCAGGTTGAGCCAGAACAGCACCGCCCAGAGGCCGTCCTTCTCGCGCACGTGGTTGGAGCCGGTGCCGTAGCTCTCTTCACCGCAGAGCGTGGCCTTGCCGGCGTCCAGCAGGTTGCCGAAGAACTTCCAGCCGGTGGGCGTTTCGTAGCAGGCGATGCCCAGCGCCTTCGCCACCCGGTCGGCGGCGGTGGACGTGGGCATGGAGCGTGCCACGCCGGCCAGGCCGCTGGCGTAGCCCGGCACCTTGGTGGCGTGCGCGGTGAGCACGGCCAGGCTGTCGGACGGCGAGACGATGAAGCCGCGCCCGAGGATCATGTTGCGGTCGGCGTCGCCGTCGGAGGCCGCCCCCATGTCGGGCGCGTCGGGCGCCATCAGGTGGGCGATCAGGTCGTCGGCGTAGGCCGGGTTGGGGTCGGGGTGCAGACCGCCGAAATCCTCCTTCGGTTCGGCGTTGACCACGGTGCCGGCCGGGGCGCCGAGCTCGCCCTCGATGATGGCCTTGGCATACGGCCCGCCGACGGCCCACATGGCGTCGTAGCGCAGGCGGAAACCGCTGGCAAACAGGCGGCGGATGGCGCCGAAATCGAACAGCTCCCGCTGCACCGCGGCGTAGTCGGCGACGGGGTCGATCACCTCGATCGCCATGCCTTCCATCATGTGCGTGCCCAGGGCGTCGAGCGGGATGTCGGGGGCGTCGCTCAGGCGGTACTGGCCGAGCGTCTGCGTGCGTTCGTAGATCGCCTGGGTCAGCTTCTCGGGCGCTGGGCCGCCGTTGGTGGCGTTGTATTTGATGCCGAAGTCGCCGTCGGGGCCGCCGGGGTTGTGGCTGGCCGAGAGGATGATGCCGCCGCTGGCGCCCCGGCGGCGGATGACGGCGCTGGTGGCCGGCGTGGACAGGATGCCGCCCTGGCCGACCAGCACCTGGCCGTAGCCGCGCGCAGCGGCCATCTTCAGGATGGTCTGCACCGCGGCGCGGTTGTGGAAACGCCCGTCGCCGCCGAGCACCAGCGTCTGCCCTGCGGCCGGCGCGTCGCCGTGCAGCACGTCGAACAGGGCCTGGACAAAGTTCTCCAGGTAGTGCGGCTGCTGGAACACCGTGACCTTCTTGCGCAGGCCGGAAGTGCCGGGCAACTGGCCGGCGAACGGGGTGGTGGCGACAGTCTGGATGCTCATGGGGGCTCCTGAGGGGATGGCAATGGCGTTCCGGCCGGTGATGGCCGGCCACAGCCGCCAGTGTCGCCCAACTCGGGAGCCTGTCCCGCGGGTCAGGTGCGGTGAAGGAACAGGCCCCCGTAGGGTTCGCAGTGCACGCAGTCGCCTTCCAGCCGGGCGCCCGGCAGGCCGCTGCCGTCGAGCACCGTGGCGCTGCGCCAGTCCTCGGGCAGCGCCAGCTTGGCCACCTGATCGCTGAAGTTGAAGACGCACAGCAGCGTCTGGGTGTCGTGTTGCCGGATGAAGGCCAGCACCTGCGGATGCGCGGGCAGCAGGGTGAGGCGGCCTTCGCGCAGGGCGACCTGCTGGCGGCGCCAGTGCAGCAGGTGGGTGAAGAACGAGAGCATCGAGTCCGGCGCGCCGGCCTGGCGGTCCACCGCCAGCGCGCGATGCGCCTCGGCCACGGGCAGCCAGGGCCTGTCGCCGGTGGTGAAGCCGGCATGCGGCGCGTCGCCGGACCACGGCATGGGCGTGCGGCAGCCGTCGCGGCCCTTGAACTCGGGCCACATGGTGATGCCGTAGGGGTCCTGCAGGTCCTCGTAGCGCAGCTCGGCCTCTGGCAGGCCCAGCTCTTCACCCTGGTAGAGGCAGACCGTGCCGCGCAGGCTGGCCTGGAAGGCGGCGGCCAGGCGCAGCAGGCGCGGGTCGGGGTTCGGTCCGCCCCAGCGCGTGGCCGAGCGCACCACGTCGTGGTTGGACAGCGCCCAGCAGGGCCAGCCGTCGCCCACGATGGTGTTGAAGCGGGTCAGGAAGCCGTGCAGGAAGGGCGCGTCGTGCGCCTCGCCCAGCAGGTCGAAGCAGTAGGCCATGTGCAGCTTGTCGCCGCCGGCGGTGTACTCGGCCACGCGGGCCAGGCCGTCGTCGTCGCCGATCTCGCCCACCATGGTGGTGTCGGGGTACTGGTCGAGCAGGGCGCGCAGGCGCTGCAGGAAGGGCAGGTTCTCCGGCCGGCTCTTGTCGTAGACGTGGCGCTGCCAGCCGTAGGGGTTGAAGGGGTTGACCGCCGGGTCGGGGTTGCTGCGGTCCGGTGCGCCGCGGCCGGGGTTGTCGCGCAGCTGGGCGTCGTGGAAGAAGAAGTTGACCGTGTCCAGCCGGTAGCCATCCACGCCCAGGTCGAGCCAGAACTTCACTGTGTCCAGCAGCGCGTCCTGCACGGCGGGGTGGTGGAAGTTCAGGTCGGGCTGGCTGGTCAGGAAGTTGTGCAGGTAGTACTGGCAGCGGCGCGTGTCCCACTGCCAGGCGCTGCCGCCGAAGATCGAGAGCCAGTTGTTGGGCGGCTTGCCGTCGTCCCTGGGGTCGGCCCAGACGAACCAGTCGGCCTTGGGGTTGTCGCGGCTGCTGCGGCTTTCCACGAACCAGGGGTGCTGGTCGCTGCAGTGCGAGAGCACCTGGTCGATCATGACCTTCAGGCCGAGCACGTGGGCGCGCGCCACCAGGGCGCGGAAGTCGTCCAGCGTGCCGAACATCGGGTCGACGTCGTTGTAGTCGCTGACGTCGTAGCCGAAGTCCTTCATCGGGCTCTTGAAGAAGGGCGAGATCCAGATGCCGTCGGCGCCCAGCGCCGCGATGTGGTCCAGCCGCTGCGTGATGCCCGGCAGGTCGCCGATGCCGTCGCCGTTGGAGTCCTGGAAGCTGCGCGGGTAGATCTGGTAGATGACGCCGCCGCGCCACCAGCCGTTGTTGGGTGCCTTGTTGCTCATGTTTGCGGAGAAGAAATCAGTTGCTGGAGCCAGCGCGCGCTGGCCTTGGCCGTGCGCTGCTGGGTGGAGTAGTCGACGTGTACGACGCCGAAGCGCTGGGTGTAGCCGTGCGCCCACTCGAAGTTGTCGAGCAGGCTCCAGACGTAGTAACCGCGGATGTCCAGGCCGCTGGCCACCATCTGGGAGAGCTGGGTGAGGTGCGATTGCAGGTAGCCCAGGCGCAGGTGGTCGTCGCAAGCGCCATCGGCCACCGGCGTGTTGTCGGCCGCGCCGTTCTCGGTGATCCACACCGGTGGCAGCGGCCACTGTGCGAGCAGATTGCGCGTCACGCGCTCCAGGCCTTGCGGGTAGATCTCCCAGCCGATGTGGGTGAGGTCGGGGCGCTGCGGGTCGGGCGGCACGAAGCGGTAGCCGCGGCGCTGCTCGTCGGCGCTCTGCGGCGCCTGCGCGATGGAGCGGGTGTAGTAGTTCAGGCCGATGAAGTCCAGCGGCTGGGCGCAGATGGCCAGGTCGCCGGGACGGCGCTGCTCGGCGAATGCGCCGATCTGTTCGATCATCTCGGCCGGCCATTCGCGGCCGAACAGCGGGTTGAGGAATACGTCGTTGCGCTCCAGCTCCGCCAGCCGCGCTGCGGCCACATCGGCAGGTGCATCGCTGGCCGGGTCGCACAGCTCGGGGTTGAGCACGATGCCCAGCTGCGTGTCGCTGCGCACGCTGCGCCAGGCCTGCAGGCCCAGGCCGTGCGCCAGCATGAGGTGGTGCGCCACCAGCAGCGACGAGGACCGGTCCTGCACGCCGGGCGCGAACACGCCGAGGTCGTGGCCCAGGAAGGCGCTGCACCAGGGTTCGTTGAGCGTGGCCACGCGCGGCAGCCGGTCGCCCAGCGCGCGGGCCACGATCTGCGCGTACTCGGCGAAGCGCTGGGCGGTGTCGCGGTGCAGCCAGCCGCCGTGCGCGCGCTGCAGCTGCGCCGGCAGGTCCCAGTGGAACAGCGTGGCGTTGGGCGTGATGCCCTTGTCGTGCAGCGCGTCGAGCAGGCGGCGGTAGAAGTCCAGCCCTTCGGGGTTGGGGCTACCGTCCTCGCGCACCACGCGGGTCCAGGCGATGGAGAAGCGGTAGTGCCGGAATCCGAGATCGGCCATCAGCGCCACGTCCTCGCGGAAACGGTGGAAGTGATCGCAGGCCACCAGGCCGTCGCTGGCATCCTTGATGCGGCCGGGCTGGGCGCAGAAGTCGTCCCAGATGCTGGGGAGCTTGCCGCCTTCGAGGGCGCCGCCCTCGATCTGGAAGGCAGCGGTGGCACAGCCCCATTCGAACGAAGGGGGAAACTGGAGGGAATCGGTCATGGGTTATTTGACGGAGCCTGAAAGCAGGCCGCGCACGAAGAAGCGTTGCAGCGAGAAGAACACGGCCACGGGCACCGCGATGGAGACGAAGGCACTGGCGGTCAGGATTTCCCAGCTCTCGCCACGCGAACCCAGCAGGTCGTTGAGCTTGATGGTCAGCACCACCTGGTCGGGCGACTTGCCCAGGAACACCAGGGCCACGAGGAAATCGTTCCAGACCCAGAGGAACTGGAAGATCGCGAAGCTCGCCAGCGCCGGCACCGACAGCGGCAGCACGATGCTGGTGAAGATCTGGAAGTGCGTGGCGCCGTCCATGCGCGCGCTTTCGATGATGTCGCGCGGCAGCGAGGCGATGTAGTTGCGCAGCAGGTAGATCGCCAGCGGCAGGCCGAAGGCCGAGTGCGCCAGCCACACGCCCAGATAGGACTTGGACGCCACGCCCATGCTCTCGCCCACGTCGTTGTAGAGCCGCAGCAGCGGGATCAGCGACATCTGCAGCGGCACCACCAGCAGGCCCACCACCACCACGAACAGCCAGCGCCGGCCGGGGAACTCCATCCAGCTGAACGCGTAGGCCGCAAAGGCCGCGATCAGGATCGGGATGAAGGTGGCGGGGATGGTGACCTTGAAGGTGTTGAGGAAGGCGTTGCCCACGCCCTCGGAGTCGACAACCTTCTGGTAGTTGGTGGCGGTGAAGCTCGGCGGCGTCTCGGCCACGTAGAAGATGCGCACGCCGCGCTCGCTCTCATACGGCTGGTTGAGCACCAGCCGGTACTGGCCGTCGGCGGCCACGGTGACCGTGCCGTCGGACTGCCCGTCTTCCTCGTCGAAGATCTGCGCGTCGCCCAGCTCGATGGTCTGGCCCACCGGGTGTTCGCCGGGGTCGGACGACTTCATCGAGAAGCGCTGCAGGCGCGTGGCGTTGCCCTCGGGGAACAGGCGCCCGGCGATGACAAACTTGTCGCCGTCCTTCACCACGCTCTGCTCGCCGGCGGTGCGGCGCATGTCGGGGCGGGTCTGGGTCGACAGCGCGGTCCACCAGCCGCTGCTGACGATCTGTTCGCGGTCGCGGAAGCTGGAGACCAGCAGGCCGAAGGTGGGCAGCACCCAGGCCAGCACGATGACCAGCAGCAGCGCGTGGGCGGCCAGCGCGGTGGGAGAGAGTTTGAGTTTCATCGCTGGGCCTCCTCGGCACGGAAGCGGCGGATGTTGAAGGCCATCACCGGGATCACGGCGAGCATGAGCACCATGGCCAGTGTGGAGCTGCGGCCGTAGTCACCGCCGCCACGGAACATCCAGTCGTACATCAGGTTGGCCAGCACCGAGGTGTCCCACTGGCCACCGGTCATGGCCATGACGATGTCGAACACCTTGAGCACGGTGATGGTGATGGTGGTCCAGACCACGAGGATGGTGGACATCACCTGCGGGATCATGATTTCAAAAAAGATCTGCAGCTCGGTGGCGCCGTCGATGCGCGCCGCCTCGATGGTGTCGGTGGGCACGCCACGCAGCGCGGCGGAGAGGATGACCATGGCGAAGCCGGTCTGGATCCAGATCAGGATCGCCATCAGGAAGAAGTTGTTCCAGAACGGCAGCGTCACCCAGGCCTGGGGTTCCAGGCCCATGCCCTGCACGATGGCGTTCAGGATGCCGATCTGGTCGTTCTCGGGGCCGCGGAAGTCGTAGACGAATTTCCAGATCACGCTGGCGCCGACGAAGCTGATCGCCATCGGCATGAAGACCAGGGTCTTGGCGGCGTTGCCCCACCAGACGCGGTCGGCCAGCACGGCGACGATCAGGCCCAGCGCGGTGGCCGCGGCCGGCACCACCAGCAGCCACAGGAAGTTGTTGCGGATGGTGATGAGGAAGTTCTCGTCGGTGAACACCCAGGCGTAGTTGGACAGGCCGACGAAGCCCTCGCCGGTGGCGTCCATGAAGCTCAGGCGCAGGGTCTCGAAGAACGGGTAGACCAGGTACACGCCCAGCAGCAGCAGGGCCGGCGCGATGAAGAGCCAGGGCCGCACGCCCGCGCGCAGCCGTTCGCGGCGCTGGCGCGGCATGGACGGCCGCGCCAGCACGTTGTCGAGCAGCCAGTTGCTGCCCGCGAAGTACAGCAGGCAGACACCGACGCTGACCGCCACGGCCAACAAGGTCTGGAAGATGGAGTCGGTCATGGTGGTCCGTCCGTGTCTGTTCTGCTCAGGGGGTCACTTCAACGCGTCCCAGCTCTTCTGGATGTCGTCGGCCACGGCCTGGGCCGACTTGCCGCCCGAGTAGTCGACCATGCCCTTCCAGAAGCTGCCGGCACCGACGGCGCCGGGCATCAGGTCGGAGCCGTCAAAGCGGAAGGTGGTCGCGTTCAGCAGGATCTCGCCCTGCTTGCGCTGCGCCTTGGTCTTGTACTTGGCCAGGTCCGTGCCCTTGTGCGGGGTCAGGAAGCCGTCCTCGGCCATCCAGATCTCGTGGGCCTGGGGGTGCTGCAGGTACTCCATGAAGGCGCGGGCGCCCTTGCTGTCCTTGGTGATCGTCATGATCGTGCCGCCGCCCAGCACCGGGTTGCCCAGGTTTTTGGACTTGTAGGCCGGGAAGTAGAAGAAGTCGGCGTCGGCCGCCTTGCCCTCGGGGAAGAAGGCCGGGATGAACGAGGCCTGGCGGTGCATGTAGCACTTGGGTGGCGAACCGAACATGCCCTTGGGGCTGTCCTTGAAGCTCACCGTGGCCACGGCCTTGGCGCCGCCGTCCACGTAAGCGTCGTTGCGGGCGAACCAGCCGTAGGCCTCGATGGCCTCGACGACGCGCTTGTCGTTGAACTTCATCTTGTTGCTGGTCCAGTCGTCGTAGACCTGCGGGCTCTGGGTGCGCAGCATCATGTCCTCGACCCAGTCGGTCGCGGGCCAGCCGGTGGCGGCGTCCGAACCCAGGCCGATGCACCAGGGCTTGCCACCGTCGGCGGCGATCTTCTTGGTCAGGTCTTGCAGCTCCTCCATGGACTTGGGCACCTTGTAGCCCTTCTCCTTGAAGTTCTCGGGGATGTACCAGACCAGGCTCTTGACGTTGACGTTGAAGAACAGGCCGTAGAAGTTGCTCTTGCCGTCCTTGCCCTTGTAGGTGCCCAGGTCGGCCCAGGAGCTGCCCGCGGCGTAGTTGGTCTTGACCCAGTCGCGCGCCTTGTCGCCCAGCGGCACCAGGCCACCGATGGCGGCCATGTTGGCGGCCAGGCCCGGCTGCGGGAACACCGAGATGTTGGACGGCGAACCGGCCTTGATGTCGATCACGATCTGCTGCTCGGAGCTCTGCGAGCACGAGTGCTTCACCGTCGCACCGGTGGCCTTCTCGAAGTTCGCGACCACCTTCTTGAAGAAGCCTTCCTCCGCGCCCGTCCAGGGGCAGGTGACGGTGATCGTCTCGCCCTTGAGGTCGGGGCCCTTGTAGTCGGCGGCGTGGGCGGTGGCGCCCAGTGTGCCCAGCGCCAGCGCGGCGGCACCGGCGATCGTGGTGGTTTTGAACATCGTGCTTGTCTCCAGAGTGAAGCTTCGCGGCCCATCCGCAAAGCGGGGTGAAAACGGGGGTGAGGTCAGAGCCGCAGGCCGGCGGCGTCGAAGCGGTACAGGTGCTCGCTGCGGTGGCCCAGGCGCAGCGTCTCGCCCGGCCGCACCGCCACCGAGCCGTCGACGCGCGCCGTGAGCTCGCCCAGCGCGCCCGCGTCGATGTAGGCGAAGGTCTCGTTGCCCAGCTGCTCGGCGTGGCGCAGCGTGCCTTCGATGGGGCCGTCGGCCGCCAGGTGCAGGTGCTCGGGCCGCACGCCCACGCAGTGCGCGCCCAGCGCCTGGGCGTACGCGCCTTCGATGAAGTTCATCTGCGGCGAGCCGATGAAGCCGGCCACGAAGCGCGTGGCCGGGCGGTGGTAGAGCTCCAGCGGCGCGCCCACCTGTTCGATGCGGCCCTTGTTGAGCACCACGATCTTGTCGGCCAGGGTCATGGCCTCGACCTGGTCGTGCGTCACGTAGACCATGGTCGCACCCAGGCGGCGATGCAGGGTCGCCAGCTCCACGCGCATCTTGGTGCGCAGGGCGGCGTCCAGGTTGGACAGCGGTTCGTCGAACAGGAACACCTTGGGGTTGCGCACGATGGCGCGGCCGATGGCCACGCGCTGGCGCTGGCCTCCCGAGAGCGCCTTGGGCAGGCGCTGCAGGTAGTCGGTGAGCTGCAGGATGCCGGCCGCCTCGCGCACCCGGCGGTCGATCTCGTCCTTGGGCAGCCTGGCGATCTTCAGGCCGAAGGCCATGTTGTCGTAGACCGTCTTGTGCGGGTACAGCGCGTAACTCTGGAACACCATCGCGACACCGCGTTCGCTGGGCGGCAGGTCGTTGACGACCTGCTCGCCGATGGACAGTTCGCCGCCGGAGATGTCCTCCAGGCCGGCGATCATGCGCAGCAGCGTGGTCTTGCCACAGCCCGAAGGGCCGACGAATACCGCGAATTCCCCGGGCTGGATGTCCAGGTCGACACCGTGGATGACGTCCACGCGCCCGTAACTTTTTTTGATGCCTCGCAAACGCAAGCCGGACTGCGCCATGGGTAGAAACCTTTCGTGTCGGCCGTCGTGAAGCGACTGGCCGGAACCGGTCAGCACGCCTGACCGTCACAAAATTACATCACCAATGCAATCGATTGCATTATGGGGTTTGCCCTAGGTACGTGGAACAAGCGGGTTACGAAAACAGCCGCGCAGCGGCGGAGCGTGGGGGCACGAGCGATCCGGCGCCGGGCCGTCCCCAGCCGGATCAGCCCCCTCGGGGGGCAGCGACCCGCGTCAGCGGCGGAGCGTGGGGGCCATACACCTCTTCAGGCGCTGCTCTCGCGCACGATGAGCGAGGCGGGCAGGACGATGGAGCGCCGAGGCTGGCCGGCCAGGGCCTCGAACAGCAGGTCCACCAGCGCGCGGCCGGCCTGTCCGGTGGGCTGGCGGATGGTGGTCAGGGTCGGGTGCACGTGCTCGGCCAGCGCGATGTCGTCGTATCCGACGAGCTTGACGTCGGCCGGCACGGTGATGCCGCGCTCGTTGAGCGAGCCCATGAGCGAGATGGCCGTGACGTCGCTGGAGGCAAAGATGGCGTCGAAGGGGGTGGCCTGGTTGAGCCAGCCGTCGATCACCTCGCGGATGCGCGAGTCGCCGAACAGGAAGGACTGCAGCAGCCGCGGATCCATCGCGATGCCGGCCTCGTCCAGTGCGCGGGTGTAACCCAGGTACCGCTGGCCCGCCTCGGGGTGGGTGATGTCGCCGAAGAAGGCGATCCGGCGGCAACCCTTTTCGATCAGGTGGCGCGTGGCCAGGTAGCCGCCCATGGCGTTGTCGCCGCCGACCACCGGGTACAGCGCATCGGGCAGGGGCGCGCCCCAGACCACCATCGGGAAGCCGTTGCGCGTCAGTTCGTTGAGGTAGTCGTGCAGCGTCAGCTGGCCGATGACGATCAGGCCGCCGACCTGGCCGCTCTCGACCAGGTCCGACAGCACGTGCTGCCGGTCGGCCTTCAGGCGCGTCAGCAGCAGGCTCATGCCCCGTTCGTCCAGGGTGTCGGCCACCGAGCCGAGGATGCTCAGCAGGAACGGGTCCGAGATCATCTGCATGCTGTCGCCCAGGATGACGACGCCGATGGTCTGCACCCCGCGCTTGCGCAGGTTGGCCGCGCCGACATTGACGCGGTAGCCCAGGGAATTGGCCAGTTCGGTGATGCGCTCGCGGGTGGCCTGCGGAATCAGCGGGCTGCCGCTGAGGGCGCGCGAGACGGTGGACGCCGACACACCGGCCAGGCGGGCGATGTCGGCCATCTGCATGCGCTTGCGGCCCCGGGCGGGTGCCTGTGCGGAGGGCGCGGAATCGTCGGGGGCGGGGGCGGCTGGCTTGCGAGGCATCGGCAGATTATTTCACCCGATAACGATCGGGCGGGTGAAGCGGAAAAAAAGCCCGGGAGCCTTGCGACGCCCGGGCCAACTCTGATTGCCGAGAGGAAATGGGATCGGTCACCCTTTCAGGATCTCTCACCCCGGAAAGATCGGGAACCCCCGATCAAAACGCGTAATTGATGCGCACGCGGGCCGCGGTCTGGCCCTTGGTGCCGGAGCCGCCCTTGGCAAAGCTCAGGGCTGGCGTGATGGTCGCGCCCTTGACGCCGAACAGCGGCAGCGAGTAGGCGGCGTAGAAGGTGTTGTTCTTCGCGCCGTTGGCGCCCTTGTCCAGGATCAGGCCGAAACCGGCCGGACCGAAGGTGCCGTTCAGGCCGACGGACTTGTCGTCTTCCATCTTGGCGAAGTTCACGTTCATGCTGCTGTCCGAAGACAGCGCGTAGCCCAGGGACACGCCGGCGCCGTTGGTGCTCTCGGTGCCGCCGACCACCTTGACGGACTCGACACCCACACGCACGGTCACCGGGCCGGAGCCGAAGCTCACGGCCGGGCGGACACCGCGGGCCTCACCGGCTTCCTTGCTGTAGACCAGGCCGACTTCGATGCGTGCCGGGCCGGCGTTGAAGCCGGGGGCGATGTGCACCGTGTCCTTGCCGAAACGGCCGCGCAGGCGGTTGGCGCGGTAGCCGCCGTAGCCGCTGTTCTCGACCAGGGTGTCCTTGCCCAGGGGGAACAGGTCCATGGCTTCGAAGCGGCCCATCTTCACGTCGCCGGCGGCGTTGCCGAACTGGACCCACATGTCATCGGTGGCGGTGTCGCCGTCCTTCTTGATCAGCAGGCTGGCACGGGCTTGCACGAAGGCGTCGCCGTTGGTGGCCTTGCCGCCCACGTTGAACTCCACGCGGCCGCCCATGTTCAGGTCGCTGTCGCGGGCGTTGGAAGCGTCTTCCACCTTGTTCTGGTAGGTGGTGTCCAGTTCCAGGTTGGCGTCCATGGTCATGTCGGCATGGGCGGCGAAAGCGGTGGCGCAAAGGGCGGCGGCGGCCGCAAGTTTGAAGCTCTGTTGCATGAGGTACTCCGGAGTGTGAATGTTGTGAACCACTCTCTCCTGTACCGATGTTTCATGTTTTAACGTACAACACCGGTCGGGAAAGCCACCGAATTCGACCATTGATGCAAACGGTTGCATTCGGTAGAAACCCTGAAGAAATGCCCCGTAACTGTTACGTAACTGCTTAAAAACAACAAATTTCCGCCTCGGGAAAACCCGACTGGTGCAATGGTTTGCACAGTAATAAAGATACAAAAAATACAGGCAATCGGGCCTCGCATGCGGGTCTTGTGCCGGTGGCGCGGCGCGGAGGCGGTGAGCCGGTGCCGCCGGGCGCATGTGAGACAATGGCGGGCTTTCCAAGCATGCGCGGCTGTAGCTCAGTGGATAGAGTATTGGCCTCCGAAGCCAAGGGTCGTGGGTTCGATCCCCGCCAGCCGCGCCACCTCAATGACTTGCGTGGGTTTTTCATGGCCCGCGGCCCGATGAGTGGCCTTTCTTCATGAGCCAACTCAGCTTCGAATTCGAGCCGCCGCAGGGGCGCAACGCCCCGCCCGCTGTGGCCGACGCTGCCCAGCCACTCACACCCGAAGACATGGCCCGGCTGCTGGAGCGGCACCCCGACTTCAAGGTGCTGCGCCGCCTGGTGCCGGTGCAGGACTACGGACCTCCGGTTCCTGCGAGCACCGACGCCGTGCCCCAGGCCGCTGTGCGCGTGCTCATCCTCGACACCGAAACCACCGGCCTGTCCCACGCCAGCGACCGCATCATCGAGCTGGCCCTGCTGCTGGTGCAGGTGGACCCGGTCACGGGCCGGCCTTTCGGCCCGGTCGACACCTTCGAAGGTTTTGAAGATCCGGGCATGCCCATTCCGGAGGTGGCGAAACAGGTCACGGGCATCGACGACGATATGGTTCGCGGTCAGCGGCTGGACGATGCGCGCGTGCAGGCCCTGATCGATCGCGCCGATCTGGTGGTGGCGCACAACGCCGGATTCGACCGGCCCTTTGTCGAGGCCCGGTTTCCCGGCTTTGCCCACAAGCGCTGGGCCTGCTCGTTCGCCGACATCGACTGGAAAGCGCAGGGCGCAGAGTCGGCCAAGCTCGGCGCTCTGGCGCAGGACCAGGGCTGGTTCTACGACGCGCACCGGGCGCTGGTCGACTGCCATGCGCTGCTGCAGGTGCTCGCCAGCCCGCAGGCCGATGGCGGCACGACGGGCCTGGCCCGCCTGATGGCCGCGGCCGCCCAGCCCAGCTACAAGCTGCGGGCCACCGGCTCGCCCTTCGAGAGCAAGGACCAGCTCAAGGCCCGCGGCTACCGCTGGGATGGCGACGCCAAGGTCTGGTTCTGCAGCCTGGGCAGCGAAGCGGCGCTGGCCGAAGAGCTGGTCTGGCTCAAGGCCGAGGTCTACGGCAGCCGGCGCGCGCAGGTCGACGTAGAAGCCCTGGATGCGCTGACGCGCTATTCACCGCGCCCGGGGCGGATGGAGAGACGGGCGCTCTGAAGCGCGCAGTGGCCCCAACGGCTTTTTTCTTTCCGGCGGTGCCGGACCTCAGGCGCCGAAGCGCGCGAACAGCACGTTGTTCTCCAGGTGGATGTGGCTGATCAGGTCGTTGGTCAGCTGCGCCGTGCCGGCATAGAGCGCGCGCCAGGTGTTGCAGGCGCCCTGCGGCGGGGTGTGGTCGTGGGTCAGCGCCGCCAGCCGCTCCAGATGTTCACCGTGGCCGATGTGCTCGTCGCGCATCACGGTGATCGGGCCCGCCAGACCGGAGCTGCCGCCTTCGATGGCCGGGAACAGCACCTGCTCTTCCTTCTCCATGTGCTCCAGCAACTCGACCTCCATGATCTCCAGGTGCTCGGCCAGGCCGTGCGGTGCGTCCGGGTGGTCGCTGTGCACCGCCTCGACACGGCGCGCCATGCGCACCAGCTCGGGCAACTGCTCGCGGTGCACCGCGTGGTAGCGGGTGAGGATGTGGTCGATCAGCGCGTTGGCGTCCGGCGTTTCCGGCGCGGCGTCGTCGCGGCGCAGCGCGGCCAGTTCGGCCACCACGCGGGCGGTGTCCAGCCCCTTGCGTTCGCAGGCCTCGCCCAGGCTGACCTGGCCGCCGCAGCAGAAGTCCAGCTTGAGGCGCCGGAAGATGGCGGTGGCGCCGGGCTGGTCGACGGCGATCTGGCCGATGGCCTGCTGCTCGATGGGGCGTTCGGTGGTGAGGGTGTTCATGGGCGTCCTTTAAATATTCATTTCTGATGCATGTATTGAGCCATAAAAAGCATCGAAGATGCATATTTCCTTTGGACGAGTCCGGGCTTCCGGAAGAACGAGCCCGGCGCAGGCCTCAGCGGGGAACGATGAAGGCGGCGTCGATGCGCACCGCCCGTTCGTTCCCGTCCTCCGCCCCCTCGGGGGTCACCGACACCGTGGCGCGCAGGGTCTGGCCGGCGTGTGGCTGGGCCGCCTCGGCCGGCAGCACCAGGCGCAGGGGCACCGAGGCGCTGCCGGCGGCCTCCACCGACAGTGTGGTGGCCGAGTCGATGCGCAGGCCGGGCACGCCGTCCACCGCCAGGCGGAAGCGGCGCGCCGTCTCCTGGCTGTTGGTCACCTGCAGTCGGTAGGTGTTCTCGATCGCACCGCGGTCGACCATGCGCGCCAGCGCGCCGCGGTCCTTGATCAGCACGGCATCGACGTCGCTGCGATGCCCCAGGCTCCAGAGCCAGGCACCGGTGAGGCCGGCGAGCAGGGTGCCGTAGATCAGCACGCGCGGGCGCCAGACCCGGCGCAGCATCTGGCGCGCGCTCCAGCCCTTCGCCACGGCATTGCCGGTGGTGTAGCGGATCAGGCCCTGGGGGTAGCCCATCTTGTCCATCACGTCGTCGCAGACGTCGATGCAGGCGGCGCAGGCGATGCACTCGTTCTGCAGTCCGTTGCGGATGTCGATGCCGGTGGGGCAGACCTGCACGCACAGCGTGCAGTCCACACAGTCGCCCAGGCCGGCGGGGCGCTCCTCGGCCTTGCGCGAGCGCGGACCGCGGTTTTCACCGCGCGCGCTGTCGTAGGCGATGACCAGCGAGTCCATGTCGATCAGCGCGCTCTGGAAGCGGGCGTACGGGCACATGTACTTGCACATCTGCTCGCGCAGGTAGCCGGCGTTGCCGTAGGTCGCCGCGGCGTAGAACAGCACCCAGAACCACAGCCAGGGCGACTGCGCCGGGTTCAGCAGGGCCGGGGCCAGTTCGCGGATGGGGTGGAAGTAGCCGACGAAGGTGAAGCCGGTGAGCAGCGCCAGAGAGATCCAGCCGGCCTGCTTGGCGCCCTTGCGCGAGAGCTTGTTCAGCGACCAGGGCTGGGCGTCCAGGCGCATGCGCGCCGAGCGATCGCCCTCGGTCTTGCGCTCGATCCACAGGAACATCTCGGTGTAGACCGTTTGCGGGCAGCTGTAGCCGCACCACAGGCGCCCGGCGATGGCGGTGAAGAAGAACAGCGCCAGCGCGCTGATCACCAGCAGGGCGGCGAGGTAGATGAAGTCCTGTGGCTGCAGCACCAGGCCCAGCACGTAGAAGCGGCGCTGCTCCAGATCGAACAGCAGGGCCTGGCGGCCGTTCCACTGCAGCCAGGGCATGCCGTAGAAGAACAGCTGCGTCACCCAGACCATGACCCAGCGCCAGCGCGCGAACACGCCGGTGACCGAGCGCGGGTAGATCTTGATGCGGCTCTCGTACAGCGAGCCGCCGGGCTGCGCATTCGCGGCGGGGGAAGGGATGCTCATGGGAATGGCCGGTGCCACCTAAAAGATGCAGAGTACATGAATCTTAATGTCTGCCGTGCAAAGACCCTGTTGCTCCCGCTGATCGAACGGGTACAGTGCCGTTCCATGCGCCCCAGTGCCTCGCTCTCCACCAAACTGATCCGCATCGGGGCGGCGCTGCTGGTGCTGGCGCTCGCGTCCATCGGGCTCACGCTGTGGGTGACCTGGCAGCTGGAGGGCGGTGCGGCCGCGGTCAACGAGGCCGGCCGCATGCGCATGCAGACCTGGCGCCTGACCAGCGCGGTGCAGGCCCAGCGGCCGGCGGCGGAGGTGCAGGCGCTGGTGCAGCAGTTCGACCAGAGCCTGGGCGTGCTGCGCGAGGGCGATCCGTCGCGCCCCCTGTTCGTGCCCTGGGACCCGGACGTGGCGCGCGAGTTCGCCGCGGTGGAACAGCTCTGGCGGGTCCAGCGTGCCCTCTGGACCTCGCCGCTGCAGCCGGGCGATCCGGTGCTGCTGCGCTCGGCCGACGAATTTGTCATGGCCATCGACCAGCTGGTGTTGTCAATCGAGCACCAGCTCGCGGGTTTCACCGCGCTGCTCAACCTGTTCCAGTTCGCCATGATGGCGCTGGCCATCGCCGGGGCGGTGGTCATGCTCTACACCGGCTATCTCTATGTGATCAACCCGCTGGCCCATCTGCGGCGGGGTCTGGCGCAGGTGGAGGGCGGTCAGTTCGGTGCCCGCATCGACGTGGACACGCAGGACGAGTTCGGGCAGGTGGCGGCGGGCTTCAACCGCATGGCCGCCACGCTGCAGTCGCTCTACCAGGGACTGGAGGCCAAGGTGCAGGCCAAGACGCAGCGCATCGAGGCGCAGCGCGCGCGGCTGGAAGCGCTTTACGAGGTCAGCGCCTTCCTGGCCAAGGCCAACACCATCGAGGAACTGTCCAGGGGCTTCTCGCAGCGCGTGCGCGCGGTCATGAAGGCCGATGCTGTGGCGGTGCGCTGGTCCGACGAGGCCAACCAGCGCTACCTGATGCTCGCCTCCGACTGCTTTCCGCAGGAAATGCAGGCCGAGGAGCGCAGCCTGATCGCGGGCGCGTGCGCCTGCGGCAACCTGCAGCCCGATGCGCGCATCCGCGTCATCCCCATCCACAGCCACGAGGCCGCGCCCATGCGCCACTGCGCGCGCGTGGGCTACCAGAACCTGGTGAGCGTGCCGGTGCGCCTGCAGCAGCGGGTGATCGGCGAGATCGACCTGTTCTTCCGCAGCGAGGTGGCACTCAATGCCGACGAGACCGAGCTGCTCGACGCGCTCGCCAGCCACCTGGCCAGCGCGCTCGAAGGCCTGCGCGCGTCGGCGCTGGAGCGCGAGGCCGCGGTGGGCGAGGAGCGTGCGCTGCTGGCGCGCGAGCTGCACGACTCCATTGCCCAGTCGCTGGCCTTCCTCAAGATCCAGGCGCAGCTGCTGCGCAGCGCGGTGCAGAAGCAGCAGCCCGAGAAGGTGCAGTCCACGCTGGACGAGCTCGACACCGGTCTCAAGGAAAGCATCAGCGACGTGCGCGAGCTGCTGGTGCACTTCCGCACCCGCACCAACACCGGGGACATCGAGGCCGCGCTGCAGGAGACGCTGCAGAAGTTCCAGCACCAGACCGGCCTGCCCACGCGGCTGCATCTCGACGGCGAGGGCCTGCCGCTGCCGGCCGACGTGCAGGTGCAGGTGCTGCACGTGGTGCAGGAAGCGCTGTCCAACGTGCGCAAGCACGCCGGCGCCAGCCACGTGAGCCTGGACGTGCACAAGGGCGAACAGTGGCGCTTCGTGGTGCGCGACAACGGCAGCGGTTTCGACACCGCGCAGCAGCGCGGCGAGACCCATGTCGGCACGAAAATCATGCGCGAGCGGGCCGACCGCATCGGCGCCACCGTGCAGATCGAATCCCGCAGCGGCCAGGGCACCTCCGTCACGCTCACGCTGCCCAGGAACCCGGTGACCGCCGTCGGGACGGGCACGGCGGGCCTGGACCTCTCCGAATCCGTACTGACCACCCCATGACCTCTTCCATCGAGCTGCTGCTCGTCGACGACCACACCCTGTTCCGCCGCGGCCTCAAGGCGCTGCTGGAGCAGGACGAGCGCTTCACCGTCACCGCCGAGGCTGGCGACGTGGGCGAGGCCCTGCGCTGCCTGCAGCGCAGGCCTCCGCAGGTGATCCTGCTGGACAACCACCTGCCCGGCGTGCGCGGGGTGGACGCCATCCCCGCGCTCAAGGAGGCCGCGCCCGAAGCGCGGGTGCTCATGCTCACCGTGAGCGAGAACGAGAACGACCTGGCCGCCGCGCTGCAGGCCGGGGCCGACGGCTACCTGCTCAAGACGGTGGAGTCCGACCAGCTCTGCGAGACCATCATCAAGGTCATGGACGGCGAGTCGGTCATCAGCCCCGAGATGATGACCAAGCTGGTGGCGGTGTTCCGCTCGCGGCCGTCGGTCGCAAACGCCGCCCCGCCCGCGGCGGCTCCAGTCAGTGCGCCGGTGCCGCTGGAGGCGCCGCGCGAGGCCGCCTCCGGCGCCGACCTGCTGTCGCCGCGTGAGCGCGAGATCCTGCTGCTGATCGCGCGTGGCGATTCCAACAAGCTGATCGCGCGCGAACTGGACATCGCCGAGACCACGGTGAAGATCCACGTGCAGCACATCCTGCGCAAGCTCGGCCTGAGCTCGCGCGTGCAGGCGGCGGTGTTCGCGACCAGCCAGGGCCTGGCCTGAGCCTCAGGCCCTGGCGTCCCGGCGCCAGCCCACGGCGGCCACCAGGACCCAGAAGCCCAGGCGCAGCGCCAGCGCACCCAGCGTGCGCATCTCGAAGGCGCCGCCCGCCAGCACGTGCGCGCCAAAGGCGATGGCCACCAGCGCGGTGCCCAGCGCCAGCGCGGTGGCCATCCAAAGGCCCCAGCGCCGGCCGAACCACAGACCCAGTCCGGCCAACACATAGACGAAGCCGGCCAGGAAGTTGAACCACAGCACGAAGCCCACCGTGTGGCCCAGGGCCGCGCGGGTGTCGGCCGGGCCGAACAGGCCCTGCCCGCCGCTGAACACCGTGAGCGCGCCGAACACCATGGCCACGGCGGCGAGGACTTTCAGGGGGCGGTGGGAAGTCATGGCGGTTCTCCCGTTCAAGAGGGGGTGTCGTTCCCGTGGTCATCCAGGGCGAGGCCTTCGCCGGCTTCTTCCACTGTCTGGCCGTCGCGGATGTGGTAGATCCGTTTGAAAGTCGGGATGATCTTTTCGTCGTGTGTGACGACGATGATCGCGGTGTGGGCCCGCCGCGCCATCTGGTTGAGGATGCGCATCACACCCAGCGCGCGCTCGCTGTCCAGGGGCGCGGTGGGTTCGTCGGCCAATATGACCGGAGGCTTGTTGGCCAGCGCGCGGGCGATGGACACGCGCTGCTGCTCACCACCGGAGAGCTGCGATGTCTCGGCGCTGGCGCGGTGCTGCACGTCCAGCGCGGTCAGCAGTTCCAGCGCGCGTTCGCGCGCATTCGCATTGGACAGGCCAGCCAGCATCGGCAGCAGCGCCACGTTGTCGGTCACGTCCAGGAACGGAATCAGATACGGCGCCTGGAACACGAAGCCGATGCGGTCGCGCCGCAGCGCGCGCAGGTCTTTGACTTTCCAGCCGTTGTCGTAGATGACTTCGTTGCCCAGCGTCATCCTGCCGCTGGTGGGTTCGATGATGGCGCCCAGGCATTTGAGCAGTGTGCTCTTGCCCGAACCCGAGGGGCCGACCAGGCCCACCACTTCGCCGGGCGCCACCTGCATGTTCACGTGCCTCAGCGCTTCCACGGCCGTGTCGCCGTGACCATAGACCTTGCGCAGGCCTTCGATACGGATGCCGCCCAGGGGGGTGTCGTTCATGGCTTCATCCGATCGCTGCGCCGGGGTCGACCTTGAGCGCCACGCGAATCGCCAGCGTGCTGGCCAGCGCGCACATCAGCAGCGTGGCCACCAGGCCGGCCACCGCGTCGCCCGGCAGCAGCAGCACGTATTTCGGGAACGCCGGTCCCCACACCGTGGCCGCCACCTTGCCCACGGCGAAGCCGATCAGGCCAAGGCCCAGGGCCTGCTGCAGGATCATGCCGGCGATGGTGCGGTCGCGTGTACCGATGAGCTTGAGGACCGCGATCTCGCGCAGCTTGCCCATGGTCATGGTGTAGATGATGAAGGCCACGATGGCGGCGCTCACGATGGCCAGGATCACCAGGAACATGCCGATCTGTTTGGCCGAATTGGCGATCAGCTTGACGATCAGGATGTCTTCCATCTGGTCGCGGGTGTGCACGCTCAGGTGCTTCCAGCGCCGGATCGGCCCGGCCACTTGCTCGGGTGTGAAGCCCGGAGCGATCTGCACGAGCACCGCGTTCACGCTGCGGCTGCTGGTCTGCAGGCTTTGCACCGCCTCCAGCAGGCCGGGGCTGCCCGGGCGGTTGAAGGCCGGATTGGCGGCGGTGCGCGCGCGGTCGTTGACGATGGCGTCGTTGTCTTTCAGGAACTGCGTTTCCTGCGCGTCCTTCATCGGCACGAACAGCATCGGGTCGCCGCCCGAGGACACCATGCGCCGCGTCAGTCCCACCACGGTGTAGTCGTGGCGGCGGATGCGCACCACATCGCCCAGCGCGAACCCTGTCTTCACATCGGCCACCGCCTCGTAGTGGTTGCGCGTGATGTGCCGTCCCGCCACCAGGTAGCCCGGCGCGCCGGGCATGCCCGGCTCCATGCCCACCACCATCACGCGCTGGTCTCGGCCATTCCTCTGCACCTGCATCGTCAGATAGGCCACATTGGCCGCCACGGCCACCCCCGGCATGCCGCGCATGCTGCGCACCACGTCGTCCTTGATGCTCGACGATTCCGCGTACGGGCCCTGCGTGTCCTTCTGCACCACCCAGAGGTCGGCGCGGCTGTTGGCCAGCAGCGAGTGTGCGTCGTCCACCATGCCTCGGTACACGCCCGCCATCGTCAGCGTCACGCCGATCAGCAGCCCCAGGCCCAGCCCGGTCAGCACGTACTTGCTCCAGCCGTGCAGGATGTCGCGGCCCGCCAGGCTGATCACCTTGCTGCTCCCGACGGAACCAGCCTGTCCACCACTGCGATGCGTGCCCCCGGCTTCAGGGCGCTCTGGCTGTACAGCACCACCGTGTCGCCTTCGTTCAGGCCTCCGAGCACCTGCACCTGGCCGTCCAGACCCTGCGCCCCCAGCACCACCGGCGAGAAGGCGGGAACGCCATCCGTGAGCCGCCACACCCCGGTTTTTCCCTCGTGCTGCACCACGGCCGCATTGGGCAGCAGCAGGCGCTCGGGGGCAGCGGGCAGCTGCACCGTCACTTCCGCCATCTCGCCCACCGACACGCCGGCGGGCAGGCTGTCAAATGCCACCATCGCCAGCCGTTCCTCCGTCACGGCATCGGCCAGCGACTCCACCCGGGCCACTTTGCCGATCAGTGTCTCGCCCGGGCGCGAGCGCAGGGCGATGCTCGCCACCAGTCCTGGCGCCAGTCCGGCGCTTCGGCCCTGATCCACCCGCAGCTTCACCCACAGGCTGGCCGGGTCCATCAGCCGCAGCACGGCCTGGCCCGCCACGACTGTGGTGCCGGCTTCGGCCTCGCGCGCCGTGACCACCGCCGCACCGGGGGCCAGCAGCCTCAGGTTGCTGCGCTGCTGTGCCAGGGCTGCGCGCTCGGCGCGCAGCCGCGCGATGTCCTGTGTGCTGCCACCGAGGTTGGCCTGTGCGGCGGCCACGCCCGCATGGGCCGACGCCACCTCTTGTGTGCGTGCCTCCAGCGCCCCGGAGCTGATGAAGGCTTGCCGCGCCAGTTCCTCGTTGCGCTTCAGGTTCGCCATCGCCAGCGTGCGCCGCGCCTGCGCATCGCCAAGCTGCGCATCGGCGGCTCGCTGCACGCTCTGCGCACGGGCCAGCGAGGCGTCCAGTGCCGCCAGCCGCTGGTCCAGGTCCACCGGGTCCATTTCTGCCAGCACCTGACCCGGTTGCACCGTCTGACCCGCGTCCACCCGCACGCCGAGCACACGGCCGGCAGTGGTGGGCCCCACCATCCAGCTGCGCTGCGCCTCGACCAGGCCGATGCCAAAGATCTCGGGTGTCACGCGGCCCTTGGTCACTGGCGTCACCTGCACCTTCACCGGCGCCAGCGGCCCGGTGCGCAGCGCCACAAACGCCAGCGCACCCACCAGGGCCAGCGCCAGGCCGCCCAGCAGCAGCCGGCGCGAGGTTTGTGGATTTGTCTTCATTCGGTGGTCTCCGGGGGGCGCCGTGTGGGGTTGGTGGGTGCGGCAACAGCGTGCTGGAACAGGTCGAACACCGCGGGTGCCAGCGTGCGGATGGCCCCGACCTGTCCGCTCAGCAGCGACTGCATCACCAGCCCCTGCACCGAGCCGATGAACAGCACCGCACTGGCCTGAAGGTCGGTGCCTGGCGCCAGCAGCCCCGCCGCCTGCGCCTGCTGCAGCAGTCGGGTGACCAGCGAGCGGTAGTCCTGCATCAGCACGCGCACGCGCGCCTTCAGTGCTGTGTCCTCCGGGTGCTGCAGCTCCTGAAAGATCACCCGCGGCACACCCGGCTGTTCCACCACGAAATCCACGTGCGCCATGAACACCGCACGCAGCGCGGTCAGCGGCTGCACATGCGACTGGGCCGCGGTGTGCAGCCGTGCCAGCAGGGCCTGGTGCGCGAAGTCGATCACCGCCAGCCAGATCGCTTCCTTGCTCTCGAAGTGGCGGAACACCGCGCCCTGCGTGAGCCCCACCGCTCGGGCCAGGTCGGCGGTGGTCACTCTGGCCGGGCTGTGCTGTGCGGCCAACGCGAGCGCAGCCGACACCAGGCTGGCCTGGCGCTGTTCGGTGGCTTGTTTGGGGGTGTTCGGGAGCGGCATGGACACCAATGTAATTTATTAATTACTTATATTCAAGGTGATTCCTGCCTGGTTCCGGCAGGACGCTGTCCGACATCGACTTGATGTAAATCAAGTCACACAGCAAAACACGGAACATAGTTCTTCAGGACGATGCCGATGGGGTGACCCCTCGTCCTTCTGCCGCGGCCACGTGTGCCTCCGGCGGATGTTCAGCCCTCCCCTGAAAAGGGACATTCATGCCACGTCTTTCGGAGAGAAAACATGGCTTCAGAGCTGAGAAATGAAAGAAAGGCCTGGTCCGTCCTGATCGTCAGCACGCTGGCGTTCACGGTCTGCTTCATGGTCTGGATGATGTTCGGCGTGATCGGCATCCCGATCAAGAAGATGCTGAACCTGAACGCGACCGAGTTCGGTCTGCTCACCGCGATGCCGGTGCTCACCGGCTCGCTGATCCGGGTGCCCCTGGGCATCTGGACCGACCGCTACGGTGGCCGCATCGTCATGGCCACCCTGATGGCGATCACCGTGCCGGCCATCTACCTGATGAGCTACGCCACCGAGTACTGGCACTTCCTGGTCATCGGCCTGTTCGTGGGTCTGGCCGGCGGCTCCTTCTCGGTCGGCACGCCCTACGTGGCGCGCTGGTTCCCCAAGAGCCGCCAGGGCATGGCCATGGGCGTCTACGGTGCCGGCAACTCGGGCTCGGCGGTCAACAAGTTCGTGGCGCCGGTGCTGCTGGTGGCCTTCGGCTGGACCATGGTGCCGCAGGTGTACGCGGCCATCATGCTCGGCACCCTGGTGCTGTTCTGGCTGTTCAGCCACAGCGACCCCGCCCACCTGGTGCCCAGCAACGTGAAGTTCAGCGACCAGCTCCAGGCGCTCAAGGACCCCAAGGTGCTCAAGTACTGCCAGTACTACAGCATCGTGTTCGGCGGCTACGTGGCGCTGGCGCTCTGGATGGTGCAGTACTACGTCGGCGAATACGGCCTGGACATCCGCGTGGCCGCACTGCTGGCCGCCTGCTTCTCGCTGCCCGGCGGCGTGCTGCGCGCCATCGGCGGCGTGCTCTCCGACAAGTACGGCGCGCACAAGGTCACCTGGTGGGTGCTGTGGGTGAGCTGGATCTGCCTGTTCCTGCTGAGCTACCCGCAGACCGACTTCACGGTGCAGACCGTCAACGGCCCGACCACCTTCCACATCGGCCTGAACGTCTACACCTTCACCGGCCTGATGGCGATCCTGGGCGTGGCCTGGGCCTTCGGCAAGGCCAGCGTCTTCAAGTACATCAGCGACGACTACCCCAAGAACATCGGCGCCATCAGCGGCATCGTCGGCCTGGCCGGCGGCCTGGGCGGCTTCGTGCTGCCCATCCTGTTCGGCGTTCTGATGGACCTCACCGGCATCCGTTCCAGCGCCTTCATGCTGATGTACGGCGTGGTCTGGGTCTCGCTGATCTGGATGTACTGGACCGAGGTCCGCCAGACCGAGGTCATGGGCGCCAACGCCAAGTCCTTCTCCCTGCAGAACTGATCACCTCGGGTCATTCACATGAACACCCATACCAAACCCATCGCCTCCCCCGCCGCGCCCACGGGCGCGGATGTGCAGGACTGGCGTCCCGAAGACGAAGGCTTCTGGGCCACCACCGGCAGCAAGATCGCCTACCGCAACCTCTGGATCTCGATCCCCGCCCTGCTGTGCGGCTTCGCGGTCTGGGGCATGTGGGGGATCATCACCGTGCAGATGCTCAACCTGGGCTTCCCCTTCACCCAGGCCGAGCTGTTCACGCTGACCGCCATCGCGGGCATCTCCGGCGCCACCATGCGCATCCCGGCGTCCTTCCTGATCCGCCTGGCCGGTGGCCGCAACACCATCTTCCTGACCACCTCGATGCTGCTGGCCCCGGCGATCGGCACCGGCATCGTGCTGCAGCACCCCGAGTGGCCGCTGTGGTCCTTCCAGCTGATGGCCCTGTGGTCGGGCGTGGGCGGCGGCAACTTCGCCAGCTCGATGTCCAACATCAGCACCTTCTTCCCCAAGCGCCTGCAGGGCACGGCGCTGGGCCTGAACGCCGGCCTGGGCAACTTCGGCGTGACCACGATGCAGATCGTGATCCCCGTGGTCATGACGCTGCCGCTGCTGGGCGCTTTCGGCGGTGAGCCCATGACGCTGGTGAAGGACAGCGGCTGGCTGTTCGGCAAGATCGCCGCCGGCACACCGACCTGGGTACAGAACGCCGGCTTCGCCTGGGTGTTCTCGCTGGTGCCGCTGGGCGCGCTGTGCTGGTTCGGCATGAGCAACCTCAAGACCGTCTCGCCCAACACCGGCAGCCCGATCGTCGCGTTCGCCAAGATCACCTACCTCTACACCCTGGCCTTCGTGCCCACGGTGTTCATGCTCTGGCTCTACCTGCCCAAGCCCACCGGCCTGGGCGTGCTGAGCATGTGGGTCGCGATCCCGCTGGACATCGTGATGGCCCTGGCCGTGATGCGCCTGGCCGCCTTCGGCGAGATGAAGGAAGGCGTGAAAAAGCAGTTCGCCATCTTCAGCAACAAGCACACCTGGTCGCTGACCGCGCTCTACATCGTCACCTTCGGTTCCTTCATCGGCTTCTCGATGGCGCTGCCCCTGGCCATCACCGTGATCTTCGGCTTCCAGCACATCCCCGACGCCGCCGGCGTCATGCAGCACACGCTGAAGAACCCCAACGCCCCCTCGGCCCTGACCTACGCCTGGATCGGCCCCTTCGTCGGCGCCGCGGTGCGGCCCATCGGTGGCTGGATCAGCGACAAGATCGGCGGCTCCATCGTGACCCAGGTGATCACCGCGGTCATGGCCGCCGCCGCCGTGGCCGTGGGCTACGTGATGATGCAGGCCTACAGCTCGGCCACGCCCGAGCAGTACTTCCCGATGTTCCTGGGCCTGTTCATGGTGCTGTTCTTCGCCAGCGGCATCGGCAACGGCTCCACCTTCCGCACCATCGGCGTGATCTTCGACCGCGCCCAGGCCGGCCCCGTGCTGGGATGGACCTCGGCGGTCGCCGCCTACGGCGCCTTCATCGCGCCGGTGCTGATCGGCCAGTACATCAAGGCCGGCACCCCGCAGCTCGCCTTCTACGGCTTCGCCGTCTTCTACGCCCTGTGCCTGGTGCTGAACTGGTGGTTCTACCTGCGCAAGGGTGCCGAGATCAAGAACCCCTGAGCGCCCCCAAGACACGCTTTTTTCGGAGACCCCCACGATGAGTCACTTCCTCGACCGCCTGAGCCATTTCACGGCTCCCACTGAAAGCTTCTCCGGTTCGCACGGCATCACCACCGGCGAGGACCGCACCTGGGAAGACGCCTACCGCGACCGCTGGGCGCACGACAAGATCGTGCGCTCCACCCACGGCGTGAACTGCACGGGCTCCTGCTCGTGGAAGATCTATGTCAAGGGTGGCATCGTCACCTGGGAAACCCAGCAGACCGACTACCCGCGCACCCGCGCCGACCTGCCCAACCACGAGCCGCGTGGCTGCGCCCGTGGCGCGTCCTACAGCTGGTACCTGTACTCCGCCAACCGCGTGAAGTACCCGATGGTGCGCGGCAAGCTGCTGCAGCACTGGCGCGCCGCGCTGGCCGTGGCCAGGAGCCCGGTGGACGCCTGGGCCGCCATTGTCGAGAACCAGGATGCCCGACGCGAATGGCAGCAGCAGCGCGGCCTGGGCGGCATGGTGCGCAGCACCTGGGACGAAGTGAACCAGCTGGTGGCCGCCGCCAACGTCTACACCGCCAAGAAGTACGGCCCGGACCGTGTGATCGGCTTCTCGCCCATCCCGGCCATGTCCATGATCAGCTACGCCGCCGGCTCGCGCTATCTCTCGCTCATCGGCGGCGTGTGCATGAGCTTCTACGACTGGTACTGCGACCTGCCGCCGGCCAGCCCGCAGGTCTGGGGCGAACAGACCGACGTGCCCGAATCGGCCGACTGGTACAACTCCACCTACATCATCGCCTGGGGCTCCAACGTGCCCCAGACCCGCACGCCCGACGCCCACTTCTTCACCGAAGTCCGCTACAAGGGTGCGAAGACCGTGGCGATCACGCCCGACTACGCCGAGATCAGCAAGCTCTGCGACCTCTGGATGCACCCCAAGCAGGGCACGGACGCGGCGATTGCCATGGCCATGGGCCACGTGATCCTCAAGGAGTTCTATTTCGACAAGCGCTCCTCGTACTTCGACGACTACGTGCGCCGCTACACCGACATGCCCAACCTGGTGCAGCTGGAAGAGCGTACCCTGCCCGACGGCCGCAAGGTCGTGGTGCCCGGCCGCTACCTGCGCGCCAGCGACTTCAACGGCAAGCTGGGCCAGGCCAACAACCCCGACTGGAAGACGGTCGCCATCGACCAGGACGACAAGGTCGTGCTGCCCAACGGCTCCATCGGTTTCCGCTGGGGCGCCGAAGGCCGCACCGACGCCGGCAAGTGGAACCTGGAAGACAAGGAAGCGCGCGGCGACGAGCAGGTCAAGCTCAAGCTCAGCCTGATGGAAGGCGAGGGCAGCGAATACGAAGTGGGCGAGGTCGCCTTCCCGTATTTCGGCGGTATCGACACCCCCAACTTCACCGCCAACAAGCAGGCCAGCGCCACCGACGACGTGCTGGTGCGCCAGGTGCCGGTGCGCCGCATCAAGCTGGGCAAGGCCGGTGAAGAGCGCTACGCGCTGGTCGCCACCGTGTTCGACCTGACGGTCGCCAACTACGGCGTGAACCGTGGCCTGCCGGGCGACACCGGCGCCACCAGCTACGACCAGGACACGCCCTACACGCCCGCCTGGCAAGAGAAGATCACCGGCGTCAAGCGCGACCAGGTGATCGCCGTGGCGCGCCAGTTCGCCGACAACGCCGACAAGACCAAGGGCAAGTCCATGGTCATCATCGGCGCGGCCATGAACCACTGGTACCACAGCGACATGAACTACCGCGGCATCATCAACATGCTGATGATGTGCGGCTGCATCGGCCAGAGCGGTGGCGGCTGGGCGCACTACGTGGGCCAGGAAAAGCTGCGCCCGCAGACCGGCTGGACCGCGCTGGCCTTCGCGCTGGACTGGGTGCGCCCGCCGCGCCAGATGAACTCCACCAGCTTCTTCTACGCCCACACCGACCAGTGGCGCTACGAGAAGCTGGGCGTGGACGAGATCCTCTCGCCGCTGGCCGACAAATCGAAGTTCGGCGGCAGCCTGATCGACTACAACGTGCGCGCCGAGCGCATGGGCTGGCTGCCCAGCGCACCGCAGCTGCAGACCAACCCGATGCAGGTGGTGAAAGACGCCACCGCCGTCGGCATGGACCCCAAGGACTACGCGGTCAAGGCGCTCAAGGACGGCTCGCTGAAGATGAGCTGCGAGGACCCGGACCACCCGGCCAACTGGCCGCGCAACATGTTCGTCTGGCGCTCCAACATCCTGGGCTCCAGCGGCAAGGGCCACGAGTACTTCCTCAAGCACCTGCTGGGCACCACCCACGGCGTGCAGGGCAAGGACCTGGGGCCCAACGATGCGAAACCGACTGAAGTCGAGTGGCACGCCCAGGCGCCCGAAGGCAAGCTGGACCTGGTGGTCACGCTGGACTTCCGCATGAGCACCACCTGCCTGTATTCGGACATCGTGCTGCCCACCGCCACCTGGTACGAGAAGAACGACCTCAACACCAGCGACATGCACCCCTTCATCCACCCGCTGTCCACCGCGGTGGACCCGGCCTGGCAGAGCAAGAGCGACTGGGAGATCTACAAAGGTTTCGCCAAGGCCTACAGCGAGGTCTGCGTCGGCCACCTGGGGGTCGAGAAGGAGCTCATGCTCACGCCGCTGATGCACGACACCGCGTCCGAGCTGGCCCAGCCGTTTGACGTCAAGGAATGGAAGAAGGGCGAGTGCGATCTGGTCCCGGGCGTCACTGCTCCGAGCATCTCGGTAGTCGAGCGCGACTACCCCAACACCTACGCCCGTTTCACCGCCCTGGGCCCGCTCATGGACAAGGTGGGCAACGGCGGCAAGGGCATCGGCTGGAACACCCAGACCGAGGTCGGCCAGCTCAAGGAACTCAACGGCACCGTGCACACCGAGGGCGCGGCCAAGGGCCTGGCCCGCATCGACAGCGACATCGACGCCTGCGAGGTGGTGCTGCAGCTGGCGCCCGAGACCAACGGCCACGTGGCCGTGAAGGCCTGGGAGGCGCTGTCCAAGATCACCGGCCGCGACCACACCCACCTGGCCCTGCACCGCGAGGACGAGAAGATCCGCTTCCGCGACATCCAGGCCCAGCCGCGCAAGATCATTTCTTCGCCCACCTGGTCCGGCCTCGAATCGGAAAAGGTCTCGTACAACGCCGGCTACACCAACGTGCACGAGCTGATCCCATGGCGCACCCTCACCGGCCGCCAGCAGTTCTACCTGGACCACCCCTGGATGCTCGCCTTCGGTGAGGGCCTCTCCAGCTACCGCCCGCCGGTCGACCTCAAGACCGTGGGCGACATGATCGACCGCCGTCCCAACGGCAACAAGGAGATCAGCCTCAACTTCATCACGCCGCACCAGAAGTGGGGCATCCACAGCACGTACAGCGACAACCTGCACATGCTCACGCTCAACCGCGGCGGCCCGGTGATCTGGCTGAGCGAGGACGACGCGAAGAACGCCGGCATCGAAGACAACGACTGGGTCGAGCTGTTCAACACCAACGGCGCCATCGCGGCGCGCGCGGTGGTGAGCCAGCGCGTGAACCCGGGCATGGTGCTCATGTACCACGCGCAGGAAAAGATCATCAACACCCCCGGTGCCGAGATCACCAACACCCGCGGCGGCATCCACAACTCGGTCACCCGCATCGTGACCAAACCGACCCACATGATCGGCGGCTACGCGCAGTTCAGCTACGGCTTCAACTACTACGGAACCATCGGCACCAACCGCGACGAGTTCGTCATCGTGCGCAAGATGCGCAAGATCGACTGGCTCGACGGCGAAGGCAACGACACGGTCCAGGCTTGATCAGCACAGGAGAAAACAAGATGAAAGTACGTGCCCAAATCGCGATGGTGCTGAACCTGGACAAGTGCATCGGTTGCCACACCTGTTCGGTCACCTGCAAGAACGTCTGGACCAGCCGCCCCGGCGTGGAATACGCCTGGTTCAACAACGTGGAAACCAAGCCCGGCATCGGTTACCCCAAGGAATGGGAGAACCAGGACAAGTGGAACGGCGGCTGGGTCCGCAAGGCCGACGGGTCCATCGTGCCCAAGCAGGGTGGCAAGTGGTCGCTGCTGATGAAGATCTTCAGCAACCCCAACCTGCCGCAGATCGACGACTACTACGAACCCTTCACCTTCGACTACGACCATCTGCAGTCGGCGCCCGAAGTGAAGGCCGCGCCCACCGCACGGCCGCGCAGCCTGATCACCGGCCAGCGCATGGAGAAGATCGAGTGGGGCCCGAACTGGGAAGAAATCCTGGGCGGCGAGTTCAGCAAGCGCAGCGCGGACGCCAACCTCGCGAACTTCGAGCAGGTCCAGAAGGACATGGTCGGCCAGTTCGAGAACACCTTCATGATGTACCTGCCGCGCCTGTGCGAGCACTGCCTCAACCCGGCGTGCGTGGCATCGTGCCCCTCGGGCTCGATCTACAAGCGCGAGGACGACGGCATCGTCCTGATCGACCAGGACAAGTGCCGCGGCTGGCGCATGTGCGTCAGCGGCTGCCCCTACAAGAAGATCTACTACAACTGGCAGACCGGCAAGGCCGAGAAGTGCATCTTCTGCTACCCGCGCATCGAGGCCGGCCAGCCCACCGTGTGCAGTGAAACCTGCGTGGGCCGCATCCGCTACCTGGGTGTGGTGCTGTACGACGCCGACCGCATCGCCGAGGCCGCCAGCGTGCCCGACGAGAAGGACCTCTACCAGGCCCAGCTCGACCTGTTCCTCGACCCCAACGACCCCGCCGTGATCGAGCAGGCCCGTGCCGACGGCATCCCCGAGAGCTGGCTCGAAGGCGCGCGCAAGAGCCCGGTCTACAAGATGGCCATCGACTGGAAGATCGCGCTGCCGCTGCACCCCGAGTACCGCACCCTGCCCATGGTCTGGTACGTGCCGCCGCTCTCGCCGATCAGCGCCGCCGCCAACGCCGGCCAGATCGGTGCCAACGGCGAGCTGCCCGACTTCAGCCAGATGCGCATTCCGCTGCAGTACCTGGCCAACCTGCTGACCGCGGGCGACACCGCGCCGGTGGTGCGCGCGCTCGAACGCATGCTGGCCATGCGCGCCTACCAGCGCGGCAAGCACGTGGACGGCGTGGAGAACCTCAAGGTGCTGGAGCAGACCGGCCTGAGTCGCGCCGAGGTCGAGGAGATGTACCAGATCATGGCCATTGCCAACTACGAAGACCGCTTCGTCATCCCCAGCTCGCACCGCGAGTACGCCGAAAACGCCTTCGACCTGCGCGGTGGCTGCGGCTTCTCGTTCGGTAACGGCTGCTCGGACGGCGCCTCGGAAACCAGCCTGTTCGGTGGCAGCAAGCGCCGCACCATCCCGATCCAGTCGGTGGTCTGAAAGGAAACGCCATGAAGAACACCCGCTATTCCCTGCGCGCGCTGGCGCGCCTGCTGGCCTACCCCGATGCGCAGCTGCGCAGCGAGCTGGCGCCGCTGATCGCGGCCATCGACGAAGAGGCCGCGGTGCCCGCCGCGCGCCGCGCCGAGCTGCGCGCGCTGGCCGCCGACCTGGTGCGCCGCGACCCGCTGGAGGTGGAAGCCCGCTACGTCGAGACCTTCGACCGTGGCCGCGCCACCTCGCTGCATTTGTTCGAGCACGTGCATGGCGACTCGCGCGACCGCGGCCCGGCCATGATCGACCTGGTGCAGACCTACGAGAAGGCCGGCCTCTACCTCGGCCCCGAGGAACTGCCCGACCACCTGGGCGTGGTGCTGGAGTTCGCCTCCACCCAGCCGCCCGCGCTGGCCAAGGCCTTTCTCGGTGAGGTGGCGCACATCCTGAACGCCATCTTCAGCGCCCTGCTCAAACGCGAGAGCCCCTACGCCGCCGTCGTGGCCGCCGTGCTGGAGCTGGCCGGCCAGAAGGCCGAGGCCGTGCCCTTCAAGGCCGACGAGGCGCTCGACGAGGCCTGGGCAGAACCCGAGGCCTTCGACGGCTGCGCCACCCGCGGCCAGAACCGGCCCGGCCAGGCACAGCCCATCCACATCGTCCGCCAGAAATCCAACGCTTCTCAAGGAGTCGCAGCATGAACGGCTTCCACAACTTCGTCTTCGGCATCTATCCGTACATCGCGCTCACTGTCTTTTTGCTGGGCAGCCTGATCCGCTTCGACCGCGACCAGTACAGCTGGAAGAGCGATTCGTCGCAGCTGCTGCGCAAGGGACAGCTGCGCTGGGGCAGCAACCTGTTCCACGTCGGCATCCTGTTCCTGTTCTTCGGCCACACGGTGGGCATGCTCACGCCGCACGCGGTGTACGAGCCCTTCATGACCGCGGGCGCCAAGCAGCTCATGGCCATGGTCTCGGGCGGCCTGTTCGGCCTGTTCGGCTTCATCGGCGTGAGCCTGCTGCTGCACCGCCGCCTCTCCGACGCGCGCATCCGCGCCACCAGCAAGACGAGTGACATCGTGCTGCTGTGGCTGCTGTGGGCGCAGTTCGCGCTGGGCCTGGCCACCATCCCGCTGTCGGCCCAGCACCTGGACGGCGGCATGATGATGCTGCTGGCCGAATGGGCGCAGCGCATCGTCACCTTCCGCGGTGGCGCGGCCGAGCTGATCGCCGATGCCAGCTGGGTGTTCAAGGCCCACATGTTCCTGGGCATGAGCATCTTCCTGATCTTCCCGTTCACCCGCCTGGTGCACGTGTGGAGCGGCTTCGGCACGCTGGCCTACATCACGCGTCCCTACCAGGTGGTGCGCAGCCGCCGCGTCGGCATGACGCCCCAGCAACCCCTGAGCCAGCGGGGTCGCTGAACATGCAACAAGGAATGACCATGAGCGACAGCACCTCCCAAGGCTGCGGCAGCGCGCACTGCGCCTGCTCGGGCCAGATGCAGATCGTGCCTGCCAGCATCAACGGCATCGCGCTGCACGAGCCGGGCGAGGCGCTGGATGCCGAGACCCTGCGTGAGCGCGCCTACACCGAACTGCTGCGCCAGCGCGCGGTGCACCAGGGCCTGCTGCCGCGCTTCAGCGGGCTGGTGGCGCCCACGCTCAACGAGGCCGAGCGCCACGTGATCGAGGCCATGACCGACGACGAGGTCGTCTCGCCCGATCCGACCGACGACGAGTGCCAGCGCTACTACGAAGCCAACAAGAACCACTTCATCGTTGGCCAGGCGCTGCATGTGCGGCACATCCTGTTCGCCGTCACGCCCGGGGTGAACGTGCATGCGCTGACACAGCGCGCCGAAGCCGCGCTGCTGGACCTGATCCGCAAGGACGTGCCGCCCGGCCGCTTCGAGCAGCTGGCGGCCGAGCTGTCCAATTGCCCGTCCAGCGCCGAAGGCGGCGACCTGGGCTGGGTCACGCCCGAAGACTGCGCGCCCGAGCTGGCCAACGAGTTGTTCTTCCAGAGCGACTCGCGCTGGGGCATGGGCGTGCACCCGCGCCTGGTGCACACGCGCTTCGGCCTGCACATCATCGAGGTGCTGGGCCGCAAGAAGGGCACCCTGCCCAGCTACGAAGAGGTCGCCGACGCGATCCGCCAGCGCCTGCAGCACCAGTCGCGCGCGACCGCGCTGCGGCAGTACATGCGGCTGCTGGTGGGGCAGGCCAAGGTGGAAGGCATCGAACTCGAAGGTGCGGACTCGCCCCTGGTGCAGTGACGCGCTGAGCCGGAGACCGCCATGCCCGACGACCTCCTGCTGCGCCTGCGCGATTTCCACGAAGACTACTTCCCGCGCCACCAGCAGCGCTTCCAGGACCTGGTGGCGCAGGGCCAGCACCCCAAGACCCTGTTCATCGGCTGCAGCGACTCGCGCCTGGTGCCCTACCTGCTGACCGGTGCGGCGCCCGGCGAGCTGTTCCTGGTGCGCAACGTGGGCGCCTTCGTGCCGCCCTACGACCAGTCGCACGGCTTGCATGGAACGATGGCGGCGATCGAGTTCGCGGTGCTCGGCCTCAAGGTCGAGCGCATCATTGTCTGCGGCCATAGCCACTGCGGCGCCATCCGCACCGCCTACGAAGGCGCGCCCGACGAGGCGGTGGCCCTCAAGGCCTGGCTGCGGCTGGCCGACGAAGCCTTGCTGCCCGTTCAGCCCAGCCCCGAGGCGCTGTGCCGCACCGAGCAGCGCGCCGTGGTGCTGCAGCTGATGCGCCTGATGGACTACCCCATGGTGCGCCGCGCCGTCGAGGCCGGCCACCTCACGCTGCACGGCTGGCACTATGTGATAGAACAGGGCGAGGTGCATGTGTTCGACGCCGTGCGCGGCGCCTTCGTGCCGGCCTCGGAATCCGACCACAGCGGCACCGGCCCCTACCTTCCTTATGTGGAGCACGACGGACAGGTTCTGGAATGATCCCTTTGCTGGAACTGATGCAGACGCGGCGCACCACGCTGCCCAAACGCCTGGTGGAGCCCGGCCCGTCGGAAGACCAGCTGCACCAGTGCCTGGCCGCCGCGGCCACCGCACCCGACCACAACCAGCTGCTGCCCTGGCGCTTCGTGCGCATTCCGACAGCACAGCGCGGGCGGCTGGGCGACGCGCTGGCGCAGGCCCTGATCGAACGCGACCCCGACGCCACCGCCGAACAGCAGGCCCAGGCGCGCGAAAAGGCCGAACGCGCGCCCGAACTGTTGCTGCTGGTGGTGGACGACGACCGCGGCGACCCCGAGGTGGACGTGTTGGAGCGCACCCTCTCGGCCGGCTGCGCGGTGCAGAACCTGCTGCTGATGGCCACCGAGCTGGGCTACGGCTCGGCGCTGACCTCGGGCAAGGGCTTGAAGTCCAGGGCGGTGCGCGAACTGTTCGGCCTGGGCCCGGGGGAGCACGCAATCTGCTTCGTCAGCCTGGGCACCCCGACGCGGGCGCCGCAGGGGCGGGCGCGGCCGGAGGTGGAGGCGTTCACCGGGGTGCTGGCGGCGCCGGGGCTTTGATAGCGCGGCCGCCTCCGCGCCTCTGTCCGACCGCTCTCCCGCGCGCTACTGACCGGCCGCAGCGGTCGACGCTTCTCTCGCCTTGACGGCGGCTTCCAGGTCCTGTTTGAGTTTGGCCGCCTGCGCCTGGGCGCGCTCTGCGCTGTCGGCCTGCAGCTTGGCGGCCGTGGCGGCCGCCCCCACCGTGTCGGGCCCGCAACCGGCGAGGCCTGCGCAGAGACCGAGCGCCCACAACCAGTGGGTGGACATGCGGTAAAGAGAGGGCAGAGGTTTCATGGGGGTGGGGATGATGCTGGGGAATACGAGGCGTCACCGTGCTACGGCTCGACGGTGACTTCAAGGTCGTTCGCTTGATCAACGAATGTGCTGAACATGTCTTTAGTGACGAGTAGGGGCCCCGGTTTGAGTGACCAACGCAGGGCGGTCAGCTTGGTATGTTTCGTCGCGAGCGTTGATCGATCATGAACGATGCAGTTTCGGATCTGGCGAAGGTCACCAAGTAGATCGCACCGAACCATGTTCTTCTCGGTCCCGATGGCGGTTGCAAAGCGTGGGCGAAAGTACTCCTCCCACTCAGAGTAGATCTCAACGAGTAGCGCCTTTGCCAAAACATCTGAAAACTCGCCATCAGGCTTCATTTTGGAGTGAAGCTCAAGCTGGCTCATGCTCGCAGTCGCTCGGTGCTTTGAAGGGTCTCGTGGACCAATGAAGACGCGGTTCGAGGGGGCCGCGTTGGCGTAGACCGCGCGAGCCGAGTTCATGCCCATCGTCGCCATGATGTAGCAGGTGTAGTGCGCTTGGAGGGCGCGTTGAAACTCGGCGAGGATGGGATGGCCCTGCGGCATGTCCTGTGACGCCTAACTTGTGATCTATCCCGCAAAGCGGAGGACAACACTTTTGCCAGTCTTTAAACAATGTCGCATGACACCTCCAAAAGCCATTTGAAATCACCCCTGTATCGCGTTCGATCGGAAGCCTGACCAGGTTCAACAGATTCGAAAAACCCGACGGATCGCGGCCGCTACCTGTGCAGCAGTCTAGCGGCGTGTCGATGGCCTGAGCGACAGAGCCTGCTCCGCAGTTCACGAAGGCAGCTTTGCGATCACCTTGATCTCGAACTGAAAGCCATAGAGCCAGGTGACGCCGATGCCGGTGAGTGTGGGGTGCGGTGCCTCGCCCCAGTGCTCTTGCACCACGGGCCACGCCACCTCGAAGTTCTGCTCCGGGTTCACCATGAACACGGTCACGTCGATGACGTCCTTGAAGCTGCAGCCTGCGGCTTCGAGGATGCTGTTGAGGTTCTGGAAGGCGAGGCGCACCTGCGTGGGGAGGTCGCTCTCGGGCGAGCCGTCTGGCCGGCTGCCCACCTGGCCTGAGACGAATAGGAAACCGTTGGAGCGGATGGCGGGCGAGTAGCGGTTCTGCTCGTACAAGGCCTGGCGGCCGGCGGGGAAAACAACGTCGCGTGGGCTGGTCATGGATCGGCTTTCTGAAACAATGGTTGGGAAGGTCGGGGAGTCTAGGAACGCCGCTCGCGCGCATCAACCGGCCACCACCACAAACACTTTTTGCGGAATCCGAACAATCACGGAGGCCCTGGGAAACGCCATGGACCGATTCGATGCCATGCAGGCATTTGCGCGCGTGGTGGAGGCCGGCAGCTTCACCAAGGCGGCCGAAACGCTGCGACTGAACAAGACCAGCGTGACCCAGCTCATCCAGCAGCTTGAGGCGCACCTGCGCGTGAAGCTGCTCCACCGCACCACGCGCAAGGTGCAGGTGACGGCCGACGGCGCGGCCTACTACGAGCGCGTGGTGCGGCTGCTGGCCGCGCTGGACGATGCCGAGACCAGCCTCTCCAGCGCCAAGACCTCACCCCGCGGCCGGCTCCGCGTGGACGTGCCCAGCCCGCTCGCGCGCTTCGTGCTCGTGCCCGCGCTGCCGGGCTTCCATGCGATGTACCCCGACATCCAGATCGACATGGGCGTGAGCGACCGCATGGTGGACCTGATCGGCGACAGCGTGGACTGCGTGATCCGCGGGGGCGACATCACCGACCCGTCGCTGGTCGCGCGCCAGGTGGGCGAACTGCAGATCGGCGCCTACGCCGCGTCCGCCTATCTGGAGCGCCACGGCACGCCGGAACACCCCCAGGACCTGGAGAACTCGCACCACCGCATCGTGGGGTTCATGAGCATGCGCAGCGGCCGCGTACCGCCCTACGCCCTGCAGCGCGGTGACGATGAGCGCGTCACCGTGCAGGGCCGCCATGTGCTGGCGCTGGACGACGGCAACGCCTATCTGGCGGCGGGCCTGGCCGGGCTGGGGGTCTTGCTGCTGCCCACCTACATGGCCGATGAACACGCGGCCCGCGGAGAGCTGGTGCCCGTGTTCAATGACTGGCGCTTTGACCCGATGCCGCTGTACCTGGCGTACCCGCCGAACCGGTACGTGAGCGCGAAGCTGCGCGTGTTCGTGGACTGGGTGGTGGACGTGGTGGGCGAGAAGGTGCCGGTGGGCAGGCGGCGCAGCGCCTGACACCCACCGCGTGCGCTGCCTGCGTCAGCCCGCCGCCACCGCCCCGAAACGGAAACTCGACGCCGCCACCACGCCCATGAACAGGTCCTCGTGGTAGACGCAGGCGCCAGCGTCGTCGTGCGCCGCACCCACCGCCACCATCAGCGGGATCAGGTGGTCTTCGCGCGCATGCGCGATGCGGGCCGACGGCGCCTGCTCCCATTGCAGCAGCTGCGCTTCGCGCTCGTCGGGTGTGGCCGCGGTCAGTGTCTGCTGCAGCCAGGCGTCGAACTGCTGCGAGGGCACGGTGCCGGCCGCGTTGAGCAGGCGCAGGTTGTGGTAGCTCAGGCCGCTGCCGATGATGAGCACGCCTTCGTCGCGCAGCGGCGCCAGCAGGCGGCCGGCGGCGATGTGGGCGGCGGGGTCGAAGCTTTGCAGCACCGAGAGCTGCACCACCGGGATCTGCGCCTCGGGGTAGGCGGCCTGCAGGGCCGAGAAGGTGCCGTGGTCGAAGCCGCGTTCGGGGTCCAGGCGGGCCGTCACGCCGCCGGCCTGCAGCAGCTCCAATGCGCGCTGGGCCAGTTCGGGCGAGCCGGGAGCGCGGTAGTGGACCTGGTAGGTGTGGGGCGGGAAGCCGTAGTAGTCGTAGAGCATGCCCGGCTGGGCCGACGACGACAGCGTGAAGTCGGGCGTCTCCCAGTGCGCGGTGACCATCAGGATTGCGCGCACCTGGCCTTCGTGGGCCTTGGCCATGGCCTGCAGCGAGGCTTCGAGGCGGTCGTAGCGGCCGCCGGTCTGCTCGCGCATCCAGGGCCAGGGGCCGCCGCCGTGCGAGACGTAGTAGGTGGGCAGACGGGACATGGTGCAGCTCCTTGCGTCGGGGGCCGATCCAGCCGTCGGCCAGCACCGATGCTACCGGGCGGTGGCGAACCGTGGGTCAGCGCTGGGGCATGTCCTTGGCGCCGTAGCCCAGACTCACCGTGGCGTCGGCCGGAATCGGCGGCAGGCTGGCGTCCCAGTCCAGCCAGCGCTGGCGCATGTCGGCCAGGCGCTGCGGTTCCAGCGGCGCGCGGTTGGCGCGTTCGCGCGCGTCGGCGGCGATGTTGAACAGGTACTCGTGGCCGTCCACCATCAGGTACTTCCAGTCGCCCTCGCGCAGCGCGCGCTGGCCGCGGTGGTTCATGCGCCAGGCCATGGGCCGCTCGAAGCGGTGGGCCGGGTCGTGCAGCAGCGCCGCCAGCGACACGCCGTCCAGCGGGTAGTCGGGGTGGGGCTGGCCGCCGCCGAGTTCGAGCATGGTGGCCGACCAGTCCATGGTCAGGCAGTGTTGTCCGCTCACCGAACCGGCCGGGACCACGGCCGGCCAGTGGGCGATCCAGGGCACGCGGATGCCGCCTTCGGTCAGGTCCATTTTGCCGCCCACCAGCGGCCAGTTGTCGCTGAAGCGCTCGCCGCCGTTGTCGCTGGTGAAGACGATCAGCGTGTTGTCCAGCAGGCCTTCTTCGCGCAGCGCGGCCACGATCCAGCCGATGCCCTCGTCCATGTGGTGGATCATGCGGCGGTAGGCCTCGACGCTGCCGCCGTGCAGGTGGAACAGGTTCTTGGCCACCTCGGGCGCCACGTGGGCGTCGTCGCGGGTCTCCCAGGGCCAGTGCGGCGCGGTGTAGTGCAGGCTCAAGAAGAAGGGCGTGCCGGCGCGGGCCTCGGCGGCGCGCGCCTTCACGTGTTCCACCGCCTTGTTCGAGAACACGTCGGTCAGGTAGCCGACCTCCTTGTGGGTGTCGTCGTTGATGTAGAGGTCGTGGTCGCCATTCGACGAGCAGTGGGTGAAGTAGTCCACCCCGCCGGCCATGATGCCGAAGAACTCCTCGTAGCCCGAGCGCAGCGGGCCGAAGTGCGGCGGGTAGCCCAGGTGCCATTTGCCGATCAGCGCGGTGCGGTAGCCGGCGTCTTTCAGCAGCGAGGGCAGGGTGGGGATTTCGGGCGGCAGGCCCAGCGTGTCGCTGCCCTTGCTGCGGCTGTTGATGGGCTCTTCCAGCGCGCCGCGCAGGCGGTACTGCCAGCGCATGGTGGCCATGGCAAAGCGCGTGGGCGAGCACACCGGCGAGTTGCTGTAGCCCTCGGTCAGGCGCAGACCACCGGCCGCGAGCGCGTCGATGTTCGGCGACACCGCGCCGAAGCCGGCGGGCCGGCCGCCGTAGCAGCCCAGGTCGGCGTAGCCCAGGTCGTCGCTGACGATGTAGATGATGTTGGGACGTTTCATGTCAGTGGCGCCCGGCCGCCCGAAGGCACTGACGCCCCCCTCGGGGGGCAGCGGACCGCGCGCAGCGGGGGAGCGTGGGGGCAGGTTCATTTCAGTCCGCCTTCATGCCGGTGGCGCGCACGATCTGGCCGTAGCGCGTGTTCAGGTCGGCCAGCCGCTGGGCCGCGGCGGCGCCGGTCTGGCCTTCGAAGAACAGGTCCAGGCCCTTCATGCGCTCCTTCACGTCGGGTCGCTGCAGCGCGTCGGTGATGCCCGTGGCCAGGGCCTGCACCACGGCGTCGGGCGTGGCGGCGGGCACCATCACCAGGTACAGCACCTCGGATTCGAGCGCCTTGAAGCCCAGCTCGGCCACCGTGGGCAGCTGCGGCGCCAGCTGCGAGCGGCGCGCGCTGGTGACGGCCAACGCAGTGATCCGGCCGCTCTGCACATGCGGCAGCATGCCGGGCGTGGCCAGGATGCCGCCGTCCACCTCGCCGCTGAGAATGGCGGTCACGGCCGGGGTGTTGCCGCGGTAGGGCACGTGCAGGGCCTTGACAGGCGTGCTGTTGCCGAGCGTGGCCGCCGCCAGGTGGCCCGGGCTGCCGTTGCCGGCCGAACTGAAGCTCAGGCCTTTGCTGCGGCCCTGGCTCAGCAGGTCGCCAAAGCTCTTGATGCCAGTGCCGGGGTTCACCCCCAGCAGCAGGCCCGACGAGGCCATGATCACCACCGGTTTGAGATCCCCCGGCTTGAACGGCATGGTCGGGTACAGATGCGGGTTGATGGTGAACGTGGTGTCGATGCCGAACAGCACGGTGTGGCCGTCGGGCGCGGCCTTGGCCACCTGCGCCGCGCCGATGTTGCCGCTGGCACCGGCCTTGTTCTCCACCACGAAGGGCTGCTTGAGGCCCGCCTGCAGCACGGCGGCGACCGAACGCGCCAGCAGGTCCGACGGGCCGCCGGGCGGGAAGTTGTTGACGAAGGTGACGGGCTTGGCGGGCCAGGCCGGGGCCTGGGCATGTGCGACAGAGAAGGACAGAAGGGCGGCGCAGGCCAGCGCGGCCACGGTGTGGCGACGGAAGCGGTTCATGGGAGTCCTGAGAGAAAAAAACGGGAAGGTCAGTCCAGCTGCACGCCGGTGGCCTTGATCGGGCCTTCCCAGCGCTTGAGGTCGGCGGCCTGCGCGGCGGCCAGTTCGGCCGATGTGGAGCCCACCGGCTCGTAGCCCTGCTCGAGCAGCTTGGCGCGCAGCGTGGGCGTGCGCACCGCCTTGGCCACGGCGGCGCTGATCATGTCGCGCACCTCGGGCTTGAGCCCGGCCGGGCCGTACATGGCGAACCAGGCGGTGGCGACCATGTCCACGCCCTGTTCCTTGAGCGTGGGCACTTCGGGCACCTGTGGGTCGCGCTGCGCGCCGGTCACGGCGAGGATGCGCACCTTGCCCGAGCGGTGCAGCTCGGCGGTCTCGGTGACCACGTCGAACTTGTACTGGATGTGACCGCCCAGCAGCGCGGTGTTGGCCGGGCCGCCGCCCTGGAAGGGCACGTGGGTCAGCTCGGCGCCGGCCTTCTGGCCGAACATCACGCCCATGAAGTGCGGCAGCGTGCCCGAACCGGGCGTGCCGTAGGTGGCGCTGCCGGGTGTGGCCTTGGCCTTGGCCAGCATCTCGGCCACGGTCTTGGCGCCTGCGGACGGGCCGGCCACCACGCTGAACTGGAAGTGCGCGATCTGCGAGATCGGCGTGAAGTCGGCCACCGCGTCGTAGTCCAGCTTCTTGTAGACGTGCGGGAACAGCACCATCGGCCCGCTGGGCAGCAGCACCACGGTCTGGCCGTCGGCGGGCGAGCGCTTGACGTGCGAGAGCGCGATGCGGCCGCCCGCGCCGGGCTTGTTCTCCACGATCACGGACGAGAAATCGTTCTTCAGGCCCTCGGCCAGCAGGCGCGCGAGCAGGTCGGCCGAACCGCCGGGCGGAAAGCCCACGACGATCTTCAGCGGCGGTTTGTCCTGCGCCAGCGCGGGCAGGGGCAGCACACAGAGGGTGGCGAGCGCGGCGGCGCCCAGCAGGGAACGTTTGTTCATGGTGTGTCTCCGGTTTGTTGTATGTCAAACGGGTTTGCCCCGCTGGCAGGTCCGCATGCTAGGCAGCGACAATCAATTGCAGAAATCAATCGTTCCCGGTGTTTTCCCTGAGCCCTCTGCCGACCTGCCACCCATGAGCGCCGACGACCTGCTCCGGCACCCGCAGCAGCAGAACGACCTGCTGCTCTACCGCCTCTACCGCATCCACGCCACGGCCCGGCCGCTGGTGGTGCGCATGTGCGAGCGCGACTACGGCATTACGCGGCGCGAGTGGCTGGTGCTGTCCTGCCTGTCCGAGGTGGAGGGCGTGCAGTCGTCCGAGCTGGCCAGGCACGTCATGCTGGACCGCGCCCGCACCTCGCGCGCCGTCACCAGCCTGGCCGACAAGGGGCTGCTGCGGCGCGAACCCAAGCCGTCCGACCGGCGCGAGGTGCACCTGTACCTGACCGACGAAGGTCGGCGCGTCTACGACGAGGTGTTCCCGCGCATCGCGGCGATCCAGCGCGAGCTGCTCGCACCCTTCACCGAGGCGGAGTGCGAGCAGTTCAGCGCACTGATCGCGCGCCTGCAGGCCAGCGCTTCGCGGTTGAACCCGGGGGGCGATTGGCTGCCGTCGCTGGAGGACTCACCCGACTGAGCCGGTTCAGGCGCTGGCCTTGAGCGCCGCTTCAATCGCCTGCGTCAGCGGCGCGCTGCCCGGCTCCACCTCGCTGGCGAAGCTGCGCACCGTCTTCGCGTCGCGCGCCACCAGGTACTTGTGGAAGTTCCAGCGCGGCGCAGCGCCGGTGGCCCTGGCCAGCTGCTCGTAGAACGCATTGCGCCCGGCGCCCTTGACCACGGTCTTGGCGAACATCGGGAACTTCACGCCGTAGGTGTTGAAGCACAGCTCGGCGATCTGCTTCGCGTCGCCCGGCTCCTGCTGGCCGAAGTCGTTGGACGGAAAGCCCATCACCACCAGGCCGCGCGCCGCGTACTTCGCGTGCAGCGCCTCCAGCCCTTCGTACTGCCGCGTGAAGCCGCAGTAGCTGGCGGTGTTCACCACCAGCAGCACCTGGCCCGCGTACTGGCAGAGGTCTTGCGGCGCCTCGTCCTGCAGGCGCGGGAAGCGGTGCGCCAGCAGGGGCGGGCAGGTGGCGGGGCGAGGCGTCTGGGCGTGGGCGGCGGGCCAGAGGGGCGCCAGCAGCGCGGCGCCCAGGCCCAGCTGGACATCCCGGCGGTTGGGGTGGCGATTCGGGTGCATCGCGGCATTGTCCGGTCGCGCGCTTGACCCTGATGCCGGCGCGGGCGGGCGCAGAAGGCAGCGGCCTCAGCCGCGCGACTCGCTCACCAGGATGGCGGCGGCCAGGTCCTCCAGCGCGTTGCCGACCGACTTGAACACGGTGCGTTCGCCCGGGCTCTTGCGGCCGATGGCGACCCCGCGCGAGAGCGTGGTCAGCGTGCCGCGCACCTCGTTGGCGCTGAACACGCCGTGCTGCATCGGCACCAGCAGGTCGCCGCTCTTGGTGAGTGCCTCGTCTGTGTCGACGAACACCCGTGCGTGCTCGAAGCAGGCGTCGTCGGCCTCGCGCATGGCGGGGGTGAACGAGCCGATCAGGTCCAGGTGGGCGCCCGGCGCGAGCCAGCTGCCGCGCACCACCGGCTCGTTGGCCATGGTGGCGCAGCTGACGATGTCGGCCGAGGCGCAGGCGCCGGGCAGGTCGGTGGTGGCGCTGGCCGAGAAGCCTTCGCGCGTGAGCTGCGCCGCCAGCGCCTGCGCCTCGCTCTCGCGCCGCGCCCAGACGGTGACGTGTTCGATCGGGCGCACGGTCTTCCAGGCCGCGGGCAGCAGCCGCGCCACGCGCCCCGCGCCCACCAGCACCAGGTGCTTGGCCTCCTCGCGCGCGAGGTAGGAACCGGCCAGCGCCGAGGCCGCCGCGGTGCGGCGCGCGGTGATGACGTCGCCGTCCATCTGCGCCAGCGGCACGCCGGTGCGGGCGTCGAACAGCAGGTAGGTGGCGTGCAGGCCGGGCAGGCCGCGGCGTGCGTTGCCCGGTGCGATGTTGACGATCTTCACGCCGTAGTGCTTGCCCGGAATCCAGGCCGGCATGATCAGCGAGGTCACGCGCCGCCCGGCGGCGTCCTGGCCGGCCTCGCCCAGCGGGTTGACGATCTCGTGCACATGGCGCGGTGGTGCCTCGCAGCCGCCCGCAAAGCGTTCGCGCAGCGCGGGGATGAGGCGGTCGAAGGGCAGGGCGGATCGGGTGGCGTCGGCGTCGAAGAAGTGCATGCGGCGATGGTAGCGGCGTCGGCTGCCTCGAAGATGACACGGGATAATCCGGCGCTTCTCCGCGGCTTGTCCGCGCAGGCTGGGTCCCCATGAAACGCCACGCCACCTGGGCCGCTTCGGCGGCTTTTCTTTTTGCAGTCCTCGGCAGCGCCCAGGCCGCCGCCCCCAAGGGCTACACCCTGCCCACGCGCGACGGCCGCTGCGCGATGTGGATCACCGCCGAGGCCGACCCGCCGCCGGGCGAAAGCACCACCTGGAGCGGCGACTGCCGCAACGGCCTGGGCCAGGGCGTCGGCATCCAGGAGTTCGTGCGCGCCGACCGCAGCCGGCTGCGCTACACCGGCCCCGTGCGCGACGGCCGCTGGCACGGCCGGGGCCGCCTGCAGCAGTTCGCCGCCGACGGCGGTCTGCTGCATGTGATCGACGGCGTGTTCGAGCACGGTGTCGAACAGGGCGTGTTCAACGAGCTGTTTCTGGAGCATCCCCAGAACGGTTCGCTCGACGCCATCCGCCAGACCGGGCGCGCGGTCGGGTCCGACGGTGTGGAGGTGCAGCAGTTCTACGTCGACGGTGCCGCGGTGCTGATGTGCGCGCCCGACGCCGACTGCCTCCGGGAGGCGGCGGCCGAAGGCTACGAGATCCGGGAAGCCGGCCCGGGCGACGCACCGCGCTGAAGCAGCAGGCCGCCCAGCGCCAGCGCGCTGAACACCGCGCCGGCACAGAAGGTGAATTCGGCGCCCAGCCGGTCCCACAGCAGGCCGGCCACCACGCTGGCCAACAGCAGCGCCCCGCCGCTGACCAGGTTGAAGAAGCCGAAGGCCGTGCCGCGCAGGTCGGCCGGCGCCGTGTCGGCCACCATGGTCGCCAGCAGGCCCTGCGTCATGCCCATGTGCACGCCCCACAGCGCCACACCCGCCAGCAGCGTCCACCACTGCGTGCCGCTGGCCAGCACCAGGTCGGCCGCGATCAGCACCACCAGGCCCAGCGCCAGCAGCGTGCGGTGGTCCATGCGGTCGGCCAGGCGGCCAAAGGGATAGGCCGAGGCCGCGTACACCCCGTTCATCGCCACCATCACCAGCGGCACCAGGGCCAGGGGCACGCCGCTCTGCTCGGCCCGCAGCACCAGAAAGGCCTCGCTGAAGCGCGCCAGCGTGAACACCGCGCCCACGCCCACCACCCACCGGTAGCCGCGGCCCAGGCGGCGCAGGTTCTCGCGCCGGATCGGGTTGCTGCGCCGCTGGCCCGCGGGGCGGTCGGGCTCGCGCACCCCCGCCACCAGCAGCGCCACCGCCAGCAGGCCCGGTACCACGGCGACCCAGAACACGGCGCGGAAATCGTTGGCCCACAGCAGCATCAGGGCCACGGCCAGCAGCGGCCCGAGAAAGGCGCCCACCGTGTCCAGCGACTGGCGCAGGCCGAAGGCGGCGCCGCGCATGTCCGGCGGTGCGATATCGGCCACCAGCGCGTCGCGCGGCGCGCCGCGCACGCCCTTGCCCACGCGGTCCAGCAGGCGCGCGGTGAGCACCAGGCCCATGCCCGGGGCCAGCGCGAACAGCGGCTTGCTCAGCGCGCCCAGCGCGTAGCCGGCCACCGCCAGCCCCTTGCGCTTGCCCCACCAGTCGCTGAGCACGCCCGAGAACACCTTGACCACCAGCGCCGTGGCCTCGGCCAGCCCTTCCGCCAGGCCCACCACCAGCGCGCTGGCACCCAGCGCGCCCACCATGAACAGCGGCAGCAGGCTGTGGATCATCTCGGACGAGATGTCCATCAGCAGGCTCACGAAACCCAGCACCCAGATGGCGGCGGGGAGCTTCCCGTGGGTGGGGGTGTGAGGACTCATGTGCGGGCTCTTTTCATGGTTCAGCGCGGCTGGAACGCAATGATGGCCATGCCCGCCAGCGCCACGGCGGCGCCGGCCGCGTCCCAGGCCGTGGGCCGCACGCCGTCCACCGCCCAGAGCCAGGCGATGGCCGCGCCGATGTAGACGCCGCCGTAGGCCGCGTACACCCGCCCCGAGGCGGTGTCGTGCAGCGTCAGCAGCCAGGCGAACAGGGCCAGGCTCGCGGCGGCCGGCAGCAGCAGCCACACCGGCGCACCCTGCCGCAGCCACAGCCAGGGCAGGTAGCAGCCGACGATTTCGGCGAGTGCGGTGGCGAGGTAGAGCAGCAGGGTTCTCATGCGCCGGATTGTCGCGCCCGGTGGCGACTCACACGGCCACGAACAGCACCAGCCAGAACACGCTTGCGCCCAGCACGATCTTCGGCCGCTGCGGTGCCGACCAGATCGAGGACACGATCAGCAGGTTGTAGGGCAGCGGCAGCAGGTGCGCGAGCAGCACCCACTGGATGGGCGCGTCCTGCGACAGCAACGCCAGTGCCAGCCCGGTCATGAGCAGGTTCAGGCTGGTGCCGACGACCAGCAGGTCGCGCCAGAACAGGGTGCGCCAGCCGACGAGGCCGTGCCAGCGCTGTGCAATGAAGGTCTTCACGGCAGGCAGTATGGCCTCAGCAGGTGCTGGGCAGGTACTCCAGCAGCCACTTCATCTGCGTGGCGGTGGTCCACGGGACGCCGTGCACCACGGTGTGCCCCGGGTCGCCGGACCCGCGTGGGTGCAGCGTGACGCGGTAGCTGTCGCTGTCCGGGGTCCTGGTGGCGACCGCCCGCACGTCCCTGAGCGGCAGTGTCCGCGATTCGCGGCCGTCCAGCGGGCGGCGCGCATGCACCTCCAGCACGCAGTCCTCCAGCATGGCGAAGCGGGCCGGGCTCTTCTGCTGCTTGCCCTTGACGACCTGGTTCATGGCCCTGATCGCCTCGGTCTGCCCCATGCCGTAGTGCAGGGTCACGACCTCGGAGCGCTCGGGGTAGCCCTCGGCGCAGGCGGCCAGCAGCAGGGCCGCCGCCACGGCCACGGACCCGGTGTGGGTGCGTCGGGTCATGGCGCCACCACCTCGTCGGTGCCTTCCGGCGCGTCCGGGTCGTGGCGCGTGGCCAGCACCTTGTCGATGGTGCGGCCGTCCATGTCCACGATCTCGAAGCGCCAGTGTTCCCACTCCACCTGGTCGCCTTCCCGGGGCAGGCGGCCGGTCAGCAGCATCATCAGGCCGCTGAGCGTGTGGTAGCGGCCGCGCTGCTCGTCGGGCACGGTGTCCAGACCCAGCCGGTCCTTCAGCTCGGGCACCGGGATGTGGCCGTCCAGGAGCCAGCTTCCGTCCTCGCGCTGCACCGCCCAGGAGGTGGCCGGGTCGCGCGGGCTGAACTCGCCGGTGATGGCCTCGATCAGGTCCTGCAGCGTGACGATGCCCTGCACCTCGCCGTACTCGTCGATCACGAATGCCATCTGGCCGCCCGACTGGCGGAAGTTGTCCAGCAGCTCCATGCCGATGATGGTCTCGGGCACGTACAGCGCCTCCTGCAGCGGCTGGTTCGCCAGCTCGCGCTCGCCGCCGCGCAGCGCCTGCGAGAGCCACTTGCGCGCGTTCACCACCCCCGCCACGTGGTTCATGTCGCCGCGCACCACCGGGAAGCGCGCATGGTCCGAGGCCTCGACCCGCGCCATGTTGACCTCGAAGCTCTGGTCGAGGTCCAGCACCACCACGTCGCTGCGCGGCACCATCAGCGAGCCGATCTGCCGGTCGTCCAGCCGGAACACGTTGCGCACCATGGTGTGCTCGTGCGACTCGATCACGCCCGCGCTGGTGCCTTCTTCCAGCATGGCGTGGATCTCTTCTTCTGTCACCACCGCGCCGCTGTTGTCCTTGACGCCCAGCAGGCGCAGCAGCGCCTTGGTGGACACCGACAGCAGCAGCACGAAGGGTTTGGTGGCGATGGCCAGGGCGTTGATGGGGCGGGCCATCAGCCGCGCCAGCGTCTCGGGGTTGGACTGGCCGATGCGCTTGGGCACCAGCTCGCCGACCACGATGGAGAAGTAGGTGATCAGCACCACCACCAGGCCGGTGGCGCCGAGCTGGGCGATGTTCTGGGCCATGCCCAGCGAGATCAGCCAGTGCGCCAGCGGCCCGGCCAGTGCCGCCTCGCCGACGATGCCGTTGAGCACGCCGATGGAGGTGATGCCGATCTGGATGGTGGAGAGAAAGCGCGTGGGGTCTTCGCCCAGCTTCACGGCGGCGACCGCCGCGCCGTCACCTTCGTCGATGAGTTTCTGAAGCCGCGCTTTGCGGGCGGTGACGAGCGCGATCTCGGACATGGCGAACAGGCCATTGAGCACGATGAGCGCAAAAAGCAAGGCAATTTCCATGAGGCATGGGTTCCATGGGGCAGGCCCGCAGGCTGCGGGCAGACGGGAGCAAGGGGGCAGGCGGGCGGCCGGACGCCGCGCCCGCGGTCAGGCGCGCGCGGGGCGCCGGGGCGGCCGGTCGAGGCCCATGGGCAACGGGTCGTCCCGGGAGCCGAACACCCAGGGCGTGGTCGGCAGCGGCGGGTGGGACCCCCGGACCACCGGGAGCGCGCGCAGCGGCCCGTCGGGCATGTCGGGCGCGTCGTCGGTGAGCCCGTGCTGCACGCTGGAGCCCAGCCCGTCGACGTCGGCGGTCAGGGCGGACTCGGTGAGTTCCGGCGAGGGCACATGCAGCGTGAAGCCACCCAGACTCAGCAGAAAGTGCAGGGCGAACAGGGCGATGAGGCACCGGCGGAACATCGGGCGATTATAGAAATCGTGGTTCTTTGTCGCCCTGTCTGGGGCAGGGGTCGGCAGTTGACTCCTAAAATCCGGCGCGTGAAATCTGCCCTGACCACCTGGCTTCTGCTGTTCAGCCTGCTGCTGCAGTCTGTGGCGTGGGCGCTGCCCGCGCAGCGGGCCGAGCAGGCCGAGCGCCTGTCGCACGAGGTGGCCCACGCCATTGACCACGGCCATCACGAGCATCCCGCGCCTCATGACACGCAGGGCCACGAGGTGGATGCCACCCTGTTCGTTGCCGGCGCGATGGACGACGGGGGACACGGTCCTCACCACTCGCACGCCGCCGAGGGCATGCAGTCCCAGGGGCTCCCGGTGGCCGCCGTCCTGCCCCCGCTGGCCCTGCCGGCGGCGGCGCCCCCGGTGGGCGGTGAGGCGCTGCCGGTGTCCGCCGATCCCGACGGGCTGCTGCGCCCGCCCCGGACCGCCGCCTGAACCCCGCCTGGGGGTGTTTCGGGTTCGACCCGCCGGCCGGCGGGTCGCGTGGCCTCACTTCTTTTCCGGATATTTATGAACCTTCCCTCCCCGGGTCGGGCCGCCTTGGCGCTGCTCGCGACCCTCACACCGATCGTGGCCCTCGCCCACGGCATTTCCGAGGCCGACCGCCAGCGCATGCTGGACGGCGGCTACCTCCAGTACGTGGGCCTGGGCGCCAGCCACATGCTCACCGGCTACGACCACCTCCTGTTCCTGTTCGGCGTGGTGTTCTTTCTGGCGTCCTTTAGGGACGTGGTGAAGTTCGTCTCGGTGTTCACGCTGGGGCACTGCCTCACGCTGATCTTCGCGACCTTCTTCAAGATCACCTGGAACTACTTTCTTGTCGACGCCATCATCGCGCTGAGCGTGATGTACAAGGCCTTCGACAACAACGGCGGCTTCCAGAAGCACTTCCAGATGGCCTCGCCCAACCTGCTGTGGATGGTGTTCGGCTTCGGTCTGCTGCACGGATTCGGCCTGTCGACCCGGCTGCAGCAGCTGCCGCTGGGCGACGACCCGCTGCAGATGCTCTGGCGCATCCTGAGCTTCAACGTGGGGGTCGAGCTGGGCCAGATCGCCGCGCTGGTGGTGATGGTCGGCCTGCTGGCGCTGTGGCGCCACCGGGCCTCGTTCAAGCGATTCGCCTACATGGCCAACCTGGCCCTGTTCTACGCCGGGGTCTACCTGCTGTTCATGCAGCTGCACGGTTACCAGCACGACGCCGACCCGGACAGCTTCCGCTTCCCGGCCGCCGAACACCGCCACGCGCACGAAGATCTCGATGTTGAAAACACCGAAGACCCGAGCCGCGATGGCCTCTGATTTTTTGTTCACGCCCCTGCTTCAACCCTTCAAAGGATTCCCCATGAAAACCCTCGTCACCGTGTCTGCCCTGGTCTGCACCCTGTTCGCTGCGCCCGCCGCCCTGGCCGATGCGGGCGGCAGCTGCCACTTCCACGGCAGCAAGCCCGCCACCGAAGCCGTGGTCACCGACTGCGCGGCCAAACGCAAGGCCGCCCTGGTCAAGGCAGGCAAGCTCGACGCCTCCTGGCAGGCGGTCCCGCAGGACAAGCTGGAACTGATCGACGGCAAGAAGGGCAAGGAGTGGAAGGTCAGCTTCAAGAACCCGGCCGTGGCCGACGCCGGCAAGCAGACGCTCTACATCTTCTTCTCGCAGCCAGGCAACTTCATCGTGGCCAACCACACCGGGCAGTGAACGCCATGGCCTCGCCCGTTCTGCGCGGCGGCCTGCTGGCCCTGCTGGCCGCCACCCTGTTCGGCCTGAGCACGCCGCTGGTGCAGCGCTTCGGTCTGGGGCTGGGGCCGTTTTCCACAGCTGCCCTGCTGTACACGGGCGCGGCGCTGGTGGCGCTGCTGCAGCGGCGGGGTGCCCAGGTGGAGGCGCCCCTGCGCCGCAGCGATGCGCCGCGCCTGCTGGCCATGGTGGCGGCGGGCGCGGTGCTCGGGCCGGTGGCGCTGGCCTGGGGGCTGCAGCGCACCAGTGGTGCCAGTGCCTCGTTGCTTCTGACGCTGGAAGCGGTGTTCACGGCGGTGCTGGCCTGGCGCTGGTATGGAGAGGTGCTGGACGGGCGGGTGAAGTCGGCGGTGGCGCTGCTGCTGGCCGGCGGCGCGCTGCTGGTGATCGACCAGGGCCTCACGGGCCAGGTGCAGTTGCTCGGCCTGCTGGCGGTGGCCGTGGCCACGGTGGCCTGGGGCGTGGACAACACGCTCTCGCGCGGCGTCGCCGACCGCGACCCGGGGCAGGTGGTGCTGGCCAAGGCCGCGCTGGGCGCAAGCGTCACCACCGGCATCGCGCTGGTCTGGGGCGAGCCTCGGCCCGGGTGGACGGCGGTTGCGGCGCTGCTGGCCGTAGGCGCGACGGGCTACGGTCTGAGCCTGCGCTTCTACCTGCTGGCACAGCGCCACTTCGGCGCGGCCCGCACCGGCTCGGTGTTCGCGTTTGCGCCCTTCATCGGCGCGCTGGGCGCGTTCGCGCTCGGCGAGCGTTCGGCCAGCCTGCTGTTGCTGGGCGGCGGGGCACTGATGGTGGCGGGGGTGCTGGTGCACCTGGCCGAAGACCACAGGCATGTCCACGAGCACGAGGCGCTGGACCACGAACACGCCCACACCCACGACGACGGCCACCACGACCACACCCATCCGGTGATGCCCCAGGGCGCACACAGCCACCCGCACCACCACAGCCCGCTGCGCCACAGCCACCCGCACGCACCGGACCTGCACCACCGGCACAGCCACTGAGCGGGCCGCATCTCCGTGCCGGCCACTCAGGTATGTGAGCACGGGCTCACGCGCTGAAGCACATCCGCGCACAATACGGCCCTCGTTCATGACGGCATGGCCGGCGCCCCCCTTGCGCTGGCGGTGCCGGTCCTTGCTGACAGCCCCGGCTCAGCGTGCTGCAATGGCACCGCTGCCACCGCCCCGAAGCGCCCCGCATGGGCCAGGCGGGCCGGGCGACACCGTCACATCGGGCCGGACCGCCGCCGTCTTCTGGCTTGATTCCCCGGCTGCGCCGGCACCCGCACCGCCCAGGCTCGCACCTGAGCGGTGCCGTGCCGTCTTCCTGTGTCGCAGCCGAAGGGTGGGCCGTTTTCCCGGAGGAGGAATCTCATGCAACTCATCGTGTCGGCCGGTCTGATCCTGGCCATTGTCCTGTGGGGCGTCATCGCCCCGGCGTCGCTGGGCGGGGTGTTCGACACCGCGCTGGCGGGCATCACGCGCAACTTCGGCTGGTTCTACCTGTGGGTGGTGCTGGGCCTGGTGGTGATGGCGCTGATCCTGGCGGTCAGCCGCTATGGCGATCTCAAGCTCGGCGGCGAGGACGACGAGCCGGAGTTCTCCATCGGCGCCTGGTTCGCCATGCTGTTTGCCGCGGGCATGGGCATCGGCCTGGTGTTCTGGGGCGTGGCCGAACCGATCTCGCACTATGGCGCACCGCCGCCGGGCATCGCACCCCACACGCCGGAGGCCGCCAACGCGGCCATGCGCTACAGCTTCTTCCACTGGGGGCTGCACCCCTGGGCGGTGTACAGCATCGTGGCGCTGGCGATCGCGTTTTTCCAGTTCCGCCGCGGCGGCTCGGCGCTGGTGAGCACGGCGGTGGAAGCGCTGCCCTGGGCGCCGATGAAGAAGCTGGGGCCGGTGGTGAACATTCTGGCGGTGATCGCCACGGCTTTCGGCGTGGCGGCCTCGCTGGGCATGGGGGCACTGCAGATCAACAGCGGCCTGGCGGCGGTGATGGGGGTGCCGGTGAACAGCACCGCACAGGTGGCCATCATCGTGGTGACGACGGTGCTGTTCCTGACCTCGGCCGTGACCGGGGTGAGCAGGGGCATCAAGTGGCTTTCAACCTTCAACCTGATCGTGGCGGGTGTGCTGGCGCTGGCGGTGTTCGTCCTGGGGCCGACGGTGGCGGTCATCGACACTTTCACCAACACGCTGGGCAGCTACCTGAGCGAGTTCGTGCGCATGAGCCTGCGCATGACGCCGTTCCGCGACAGCGGCTGGGTGGGTGGCTGGACGGTGTTCTACTGGGCCTGGTGGGTGAGCTGGTCGCCCTTCGTGGGCCTGTTCATCGCGCGCGTTTCGCGCGGACGCACCATCCGCGAGTTCGTGCTGGGCACGGTGCTGGCACCCACGCTGGCGGCGTTCGTGTGGTTCTCGGTGTTTGGCGGCACGGCGCTGCACCTGGAAATCCTGCAGGACCTGCCCATCGCCGAAGCGGTGAGCGCCGACGTGTCCACCGGGCTGTTCGCCATGTTCGACCACCTGCCGCTGGGCGGGTTGATGAGCGGCGTGGCCACGGTGCTGGTCTTGGTGTTCTTCGTGACCTCGGGCGACTCGGCCACGCTGGTGCTGGGCATGATGAGCACCGGCGGTCAGGAAAACCCGGGCGCGCGGGTGAAGATCGTCTGGGGCCTGCTGGTTTCGGGCATCGCCATCAGCCTGCTGCTGGCCGGTGGCGTGAAGGCGGTGCAGACGGCGACCATCGTGTTTGCGCTGCCGTTCGCCGTGGTGATTCTGCTGATGGCGCTGGCGCTGTGGCGCGGCGTGCGCGAGGACTGGAACGAGGAACAGCGGCGCGACCGCGCGATGCGACGGCGCATGCGCGACATGGTGGACCGCACGCCCGCGCCCTGACAGACGGACTCAACTTGCACCACTTCGTGACGAAATGAACGGTAGGGGGCGCTGATATCGGCTGCGCGTAAGGTTCGCGCACCAGAATCAGCCCCGCTCGCCAGCCGCCGGGTTGGTGTTCGTACATATAAAGAGAGATCGTCGTTGTGGATTGGTGCATTGCGTCCGCGCGCCCCGTGGGGTGCCGGGATCGTGGCGTGAGGGTGTCGCCTTGAAGGCGCTTTCCCGCTCCTTTGCGCTGCTGGTCGCGTTGTTCACCGTGGTGGCGGCCGGGGTGCTGTGGTGGCAGTCGCTGCGCTCCCAGAACCAGTTGCGCGAGCAGGTGCTGTTGCAGGCCGACCAGCGCAGCCTGCAGGTGGCCGATGCGATGGCCGGGCAGGTGCAGGCGCACCTCAACACCATGGACGTCACGCTTCGCACGTTGCGCGAACACTGGGTGCGCGAGCCTAGGGAGCGTTTCGACCTGCTGGCCAAGGACGCGCTGGCCAGCCTGCCGCCGGGCCTGGTCTCGCACGTGTCGGTGGCCGATGGCAGTGGCCACCTGGTCTACAACAGCCTGGGGCTGGACAACGGGGGCTATGTGGGCGACCGCGAAAGCTTCCAGTTGGCGCGCCTGGGCTCCGACCTGATGCGGGTGTCGGCGACGGTGCGTTCGCGCCTGACCGGGCGCTGGGTGTTTGCGGTGGACCGGCCGGTGCTGCGCCAGGGGCGCTTCGACGGCGTGGTCTACCTGGTGGTGGAATCGGCCTACATCGCCCGCGAGCTGGGCAAGCTGGAACTGTCGGATCAGGACGTGGTGTCGCTGGTGCACGCCGACGGCCGCTACGTCGCGCGCAGCGAGGCCAACGAGGCGTCCGTGGGCAAACTGGTGCCCGCCGACCGGCCCTACCGCGCGCAGCCGGCGCTGATGCACGGCACCTACCGGGTCGACGATGTGATGGACCACGCGCCGCGCACCTACGGCTGGCACCGGCTGCCCGATTCGGGGCTGGTGGTGTCGGTCGGCCTGGCCGACGACTCGGTGCTGGCGCCGCTGGCGCCCGCGATGTGGCGCAACCTGCTGGTGACCGGGGTCCTGTCCCTGCTGCTGCTGGGTTTTGGCGGCGTGGTCGTGCGCGACCAGCTGCGCATGGCGCGCAGCCAGCGCGCGCTGGCGCGCAGCGAGGCCGGGCTGAAGGAGGCGCAGCAGCTGGCGGGTCTGGGCAGCTGGGAATGCGATCTGGCCACGGGCCAGCTGCACTGGTCCGACGAGGTCTACCGCATCTTCGAGGTCGATCCGGCCACGGTGCGGCCCTCGTTTGAACGCTTCCTGGAGTGGGTGCATCCGGACGACCGGACGATGGTGAAACAGGCCTTCGACGGCTCGATCCGCGACCGCCGGACCTACAACGTGGTGCACCGGCTGGTGCTGCCTGGTGGGCGCATCAAGTACGTGCGCGAGCGCGGCGTGACCGAATACGAAGGCGACCGCCCAGTGCGCAGCAGGGGCACGGTGCTGGACATCACCGAGGTGCGCGAGGCGCAGCTGGCGCTGCAGCAGCTCAACGATGAGCTGGAGTCGCGCGTGAGCCGGCGCACCAGCGAACTGGCCCAGGCCAACCGCGAGCTGGAGGCGTTCGCCTACAGCGTCTCGCACGACCTGCGCACGCCGTTGCGCAGCATCCACGGCTTTGCCTGCGTGCTGGAAGAGGAGGAGTCGGACCGGCTCTCCGACGCCGGTCGCCGGCACCTGCGCCGCATCCAGGACGGGTCGCGCCGCATGGGTCAGCTCATCACCGACCTGCTGTCGCTGGCGCACCTGGGCCGCGCCAAGATGGACCTGGCGCTGGTGGACCTGAGCGAAATGGCGCTGCAGCTGGCGGCCGAGTTGCACCGCTCGGAGCCCGGGCGCGAGGTGGACTGGGACATCCAGCCGGGCCTGCGGGCCATGGCCGATCCGGGCCTGATGCGGGTGGTGCTGCAGAACCTGCTGGGCAACGCCTGGAAGTACACCGGGCAGACGCCGCAGCCACGCATCAGCCTGACCCGCGAACACAGCGCCGATGGCCTGGTGACTTTCTGCGTGCGCGACAACGGCGCGGGCTTCGACATGGCCTACGCGACCCAGTTGTTCCAGCCCTTCAAGCGCCTGCACGCCCACCACGAATTCGAGGGCTCGGGCGTGGGCCTGGCCACGGTCAGCCGGGTGGTCCGCCGCCACGGCGGGCAGGTGCGCGGCGAGGGGGCGGTGGGGCAGGGTGCCGCGTTCTTCTTTTCGCTGCCCGAGGCGCCGGTGCTGGCGCCTGTGACGACCTGGTGACGCCGCACCGGCAAAAACAGAGTACAAATCGATACATGTCCGTGGGCCCAACCTGCCGCCAGGGCCGGGGTGCCGTTTTCATCGGACGCTACAGGGGGGTGACTTGATCTATCGCCTGCGTTCCATGGTCACGGCCGTGGCGCTGTTCACAGCGCTGGCCGTGCTGCTGCTCTGGGGGCTGAGCCTGCAGTTGCAGCGTCAGCTGCGCAACCAGGCGCTGGAGCGCGCCCAGCAGCGCAGCCAGCAGCTGGCCGACGCCATGGCCGGGCAGATGGACACCAGCCTCGCGGTGCTGGACCTGGGGTTGCTGAGCCTGCGGACGGCGTGGCCCAAGTCCCGCGCAGCGTTCGACGAGGTCGAGCAGCAGGTGCTCGCCACCCTTCCCAGGGGGCTGGTGTCCCACCTGTCGGTGATCGATGCGGGCGGTACGGTGGTCTACAACAACCTGGGGGTGGCCCCGGGCACCTTTGTCGGTGACCGGCCCCATTTCCAGGCCCTGCGCCAGGGCGGCGACCGGCTGGTGGTGGGTGAGCCGGTGCGTTCGCGGCTCACGGGTGAGTGGCTGCTCATCGTGGGCCGGCCCATGTTCCGCGACGGGGTGTTCGCGGGTGCGGTGCATTTCAACGTGCAGTCCGAACACCTGGCCCAGTTGCTGGGGCGGCTGGCGCTGTCGGACAACGATCTGGTGAGCCTGGTCCACCCGGGTGGGGCGTTCCTGTCGCGCAGCCTCGGCAACGCCGCGGCCATGGGCCAGAAGGTGCCGCCGGACCGGCCCTTCCTGCTGGATCATGCGGCGAGCAAGGGCAGCTTCCGGGTCGACGGTGTGGTCGACGGCGTGCCGCGCCTGTACGGCTGGCAGCGCCTGACCGACAGTGGTGTGGTCGTGGCCGTCGGTCTGTCGGAGGCCTCGGTGCTGGCACCGCTGGAGCACACGCGCCGGCAGGCGCTGCTGCTGACGGCGCTGCTCTCGATGGCGCTGCTGGCTGCGGGGGGCTGGATCGGCTGGCTGCTGCACAACCTGGAGCGCCAGCAGGAACAGGCGCGGGTGAACCGCCAGCAGATGGAAGAGGCGCAGCGCCTGGCACGGGTGGGGCACTGGACCTACGACCCGGACACCGGGGCGACGACCTGGTCGCAGGAAATCTGCCGGATTTTCGGTCGGGACCCGTCGACGTTCCGGCCGAGCTTCGAGGGCTACTGGCAGCACGTGCACCCGCAAGACCGTGGCCAGCTGGAAGCGGCCGTTGCCCGGTCGCGGGCCTCGCACACCGACCTCGACGAGGTGCACCGCATCGTGCTCGCCGACGGCAGCGTGCGCTGGGTGCGCCTGCTCGCGCAGACCGATCCGGTCGCCAAGGGAACGAGCTACAGCGGCACCCTGCAGGACATCACCGAGTTGCGCGAGGCGCAGCTTGCGCTGGAGCGGCTCAACACCGAGCTGGACCGGCGGGTGAAATCGCGCACGCGCGAGCTGACCATGCTCAACCGCGACCTGGAGTCTTTCACCTATTCGGTCTCGCACGACTTGCGCACGCCGCTGCGCAGCATTCATGGCTTTGCGACCCTGCTGCAGGAGAGCGACGCGGACAAGCTCAGCGACGACGGGCTGGACGCGCTCAAGCGCATCCAGAGCAGCGCACGCCGCATGGGGCTGCTGATCAACGACCTGCTGTCGATGGCGCAGCAGAGCCGGGCCGAGCTGCGCACGCAGCACGTCGACCTTTCCGAGCTGGCGCGGTCTGTGGCCCGGGAACTCAGGCAGACCGATCCCGAGCGCCAGGTGCGCTGGGAAATCGCCGACGGCCTGTCGGCACAGGCCGACCCGGGTCTCATGACGGTGGTGATGCAGAACCTGCTGGGCAACGCCTGGAAGTACACCGGCCGCACCGAGGCGGCGCACATCGAGTTCTTCGGGCTGGGCGAGGCCGAGGGCATGGCGAACTTCTGCGTGCGCGACAACGGTGCGGGCTTCGACATGGCCTACGCCGACCAGCTGTTCCAGCCCTTCAAGCGGCTGCACCGGCTGGAAGAGTTCGAGGGCACGGGCGTGGGGCTGGCCAGCGTGCAGCGCATCCTGCAGCGCCACGGCGGCAGCGTGCGCGGCGAAGGGGCGGTCGGGCAGGGCGCGATGTTCTGCTTCAGCCTGCCGCTGGAGCCGGTGCGGCAGTTCCTGGATTCCTCCCCGCGCCAGCGTTGACGCCGCCCGCCCGCTTCAGCCGGAGTGCGTCGATGGCAGCGGGCAGGTTGAGCGGCGACCGATGTCCTGCGCGTGCGCCAGCAGCCAGTCGTGGGCGGCCTGGTGGCCGACGCGGTGCAGCTCCAGCAGGAAGCGGCGGCCGGTCTGCAGCTTGCTCGAGGCGCCGAACCGCGAGAGTTCGGCGTCGGCGTCCAGCCGGTGCAGGCGCAGGTCGTCGATGCGGCGGAACAGCGGCCGCTGGTAGCAGGCATCGGGCCGGCCGGCGTCCTCGATCAGCTCCTTGATCAGCGCGATGGTGCGCAGCTCCTTGAGCAGGCTGGCGTTGAAGACGACTTCTTCGGCGCGGTCGAGGATGTCGCTGGCCCGCGTCGGCACGGCGTCGCGCCGGCTCGGGTTGATCGGCACCAGCAGCAGGTCGTCGGCGTCGGTCTCGCTGATCAGCGGCATCAGGGTGGGGTTGCCGGCGTAGCCGCCGTCCCAGTAGGCCTCGCCGCCGATCTCCACCGCCTGGAACAGCAGCGGCAGGCAGGCCGAGGCCAGCACCATGTCGGCGGTGAGTTCGTTCTGCTGGAACACGCGCAGCTCGCCGGTGGCGACGTGGGTCGCGGCGATGAACAGCTGGGTGTGGTGGCAGCTGCGCACGCGGTCGAAGTCGATCGTGTGTTGCAGGATGTCGCGCAGCGGGTTGAGGTTCAGCGGGTTGAGCTGGTAGGGCGAGAACTGGCTGCCCAGCGCCTGGGCCGCCTGCCGCCAGGGCGCGATCCAGGGTTGCAGCCAGGGGTTGTCGGGGCCGAGCACCGCGGCCAGCGGACCGTGGTGCAGCGGACCGAAGGGCGCGGCGTCGGCCACCTTCATCCAGAAGCGGCGCAGCGCGGCCTGGGCGCCGACGCGGCCGCCCTCCATCAGCCCCGCCGCCAGCGCCACAGCGTTCATCGCGCCCGCACTGGTGCCGCTGACACCGGCGATCTCCAGCCACTCCTCTTCCAGCAGGCGGTCGAGCACGCCCCAGGTGAAGGCCCCGTGCGAGCCACCGCCCTGCAGGGCGAGGTCGATGCGCTGGCGCGGCGCAGAGGAGCGGTTCTGGCGGGTGGCCATGGGGTCAGTGTCCTCCGGATGGTGCGGCCGGCTTGCGGCCCAGCAGCGCCACCACCAGGGTGATCACGGTCAGCGGCACGACAAAACCCATCATCACCGCCGAGTAGGCGCCCAGCGCGGCGTGCTGCTGCGCGGCCAGGATCAGGTAGGCCACATAGGCCACGTAGTACAGCAGGAACACACCGCCCTCCCAGCGCGCGATCTCGCGCCCGGTCATGAACACCGGCACGCAGGCCAGTGCCACCGCCAGCATGACCCAGATGTCGAAGTTCATCACCGACTCGGGCACCGCCAGACCGGTCGCGCCGGCGGCCACGCCGGCAATGCCCAGGCAGCCCAGGATGTTGAAGATGTTGCTGCCCACCACATTGCCCACCGCGATGTCGCGCTCGCCCTTGACGGCGGCCATCACCGAGGTGGCGACCTCGGGCATCGAGGTGCCGGCGGCCACGATGGTCAGGCCGATCACCACGTCGCTCACGCCCAGCGACTGGGCGAACACCACCGCCGCGTCCACCAGCCATTGCGAGCCCAGCACCAGCAGGCCCAGCCCGGCGGCCATCAGCACCAGCTGCACCGGCAGCCGGCTGTCCCAGCTGCCGGGTGCGGCGGGCTGCACCTCGGCTGCGTACTCGTCGACCGCGGCCTGGGTCTCCCGGCGCGACTGCACGATCAGGAACACGGTGTAGGCCACCATCAGCGTGCACAGCATCACGGCGTCCCACAGGCCCAGCGAGCGGTCGAGCACCAGCACCAGCAGCAGCAAGGAGATGCCCAGCATGATCGGCACCTCCTGGCGGATCAGCTGGATGTTGACCACCAGCGGCGTGATCACCGCCGACAGGCCGAGGATGAGCAGCACGTTGAAGATGTTGCTGCCCACCACGTTGCCGATGGCCAGGTCCGTCCGGCCGTCCAGCACCGCACCGACCGAGACCGCCACTTCGGGGGCGCTGGTGCCGAAGGCCACGATGGTCAGTCCCACCACCAGGGGCGAGATGCCGAACGAAAGCGCCAGCTTCGACGAACCGCGCACCAGCAGTTCGGCGCCGGCGATCAGGGCCGCGAGGCCCGCCACAAACATGCCCAGTGTCCACATCGGTCGCGCTCCTTGGGTGGTTGGTCCGGGCGGAATGTTGCCACGGCGGCGGGCAGGCCCCCGGCGTGGGGTCTCCGGGCGGTCGGAGACAATCGGGGTCCTTTTTTCCTGGCCCGATGCCTTTGACCGACGAACCGACCGACCGACCCTCCGGACCGCTGGCGCGAGAAGCCCTGGCGCTGGGCGCCTTCGACCACGTGGTCTCTCGGCTTGATGGCTTTCGCGCGCGCGCCGGTCAGCGCGAGATGGCGGCGCACATCGCGGAGACCCTGAGCGTGGTCGACTGGCCCGCCAAGCCCGAGAAGGGCGAAGACCCGGCGCCTCCCGGCCCGCGCGCCATCGCGGTGGTGCAGGCCGGCACGGGCGTCGGCAAGTCGGCCGCCTACGCATCCACGGTGATCCCGCTCGCGCTGGCGCAGGGCAAGCGCGTGATGATCTCCACCGCCACCGTGGCGCTGCAGGAACAGCTGATCGCCAAGGACCTGCCGGCGCTGGCGGCGGTGCTGCCCCAGCCCTTCGTGTTCACGCTGGCCAAGGGGCGGGGTCGCTATGTGTGCCGGCTCAAGCTCGACCAGATGGCCGGCGGCGACGCGGCCACCTCGGACCTGTTCGGCGACGAGCCCGACGACAAGCCTTCCAGCGCCGACAAAGGCGACGCGCTGGAGCGGGTCTGGGCCGAGCGCGGCCGGATCTACGAGCGCTGGGGCCAGATGCTGGACAGCGGTGACTGGGATGGCGACCGCGACCGGCTGGCCGAGCCGCCCGAAGGCGATGTCTGGACCCCGGTGGCGGCCGAGCGCCACACCTGCACCGCGCGCCACTGTCCCAGCTACAACGGCTGCAGCTACTACCGCTCGCGCGCCAAGCTGGCGCAGTCGCAGGTGATCGTGGTCAACCACGACCTGCTGCTGTCCACCCTGGGCCTGCACGCGCTGCCCGATCCGTCCGACTGCTACCTGGTGTTCGACGAGGCCCACCACCTCGGGGCCGTCGCGCAGGGCCAGTTCACCGAAAGCATGGACCTGATGCGCGGCGGCTGGCTCGACAAACTGCCGCGCGCCGTGACCGACGTGGCTGGTGCCATCGCCCACCCGCTGGGCGTGGACGTGACCACGCTGGCGCGCGAGCTCAAGGCCGCGCAGGCCGAGCTGGCGCGGCGCGCGATGGCGCGGCTGGCCGAGTCGCCCGAGTGGCTGGCGCTCTCGGGCAAGCAGGGCGGCATGCGCCCGCGCAACGGCCGCGACGGCGGCGCCGGCTTCGAGTTCAACCTGCCCAATGCGACCGAACGGCTCGAAGGCGGGCTGCTGCCGGCCGACTGGGAAGAGACCGTGGGCCAGATTGCCACGCGCGCCGGGGCGCTGCTCAAGGAGTTCGAGCTGATCGCGGCGCAGCTCAAGGTGCTGGCGCGCGACGACCCCGGCGACGCGCCGCGCTGTGCCCAGCTCTACAGCCGCATCGGCACGTTCGCCCCGCGCCTGCAGCACATGGCCGCCACGGCCGAGCTCTGGCTGCAGGCCCCGGTGGAGGGCCAGGCGCCGCTGGCCAAGTGGCTCGAAGCCGGCATCCAGAACGGCCTGGTCACGCTCAGCGCCCACGCCTGCCCGCTCAACCCGGGCGGCCTGCTGCGCGCCCACCTGTGGAGCAAGGTGCGGGCGGCGGTCGCGACCTCGGCCTCGCTGGTCACCTGCGGCGGCTTCGACCACTTCCTGCACGAGAGCGGCCTGGCCTGGGACGAGGACGTGAAGGCGCGCGAGGTGCAGAGCCCCTTCGACCACGCCAGCCAGGGCCGCCTGGTGGTGGTGCAGACGCAGAGCGACCCCAAGGACGTAGAAGGCTATTCGCGCGAGATGCTCGATCTGCTGATGGACGACCTGCGCCACGTGAAGCGCGGCGCCCTGGTGCTGTTCACCTCCAAGGCGCTGATGAAGCGCGCGCAGGACCTGCTGGAGCGGGGCCAGCACAGCGAGCTTCGCGAGAAGGTGCTGGTGCAGGGCGAGTCCTCGCGCACCATGCTGCTCAAGCGCCACGCCGAGCGCGTGGCCGACGGTGGCGCCTCGATCCTGTTCGGCCTGCAGTCTTTCGGCGAAGGGCTGGACCTGCCGGGCGAGCTGTGCGAGTGGGTGTTCATCACCAAGCTGCCGTTCGCCTCGCCCAGCGATCCGGTGGGCCAGGCGCGCGCCGACTGGCTCAAGGCCCAGGGCCGCGACCCGTTCAGCGAACTGGTGGTGCCGGCGACCGGCGCGCGCCTGCTGCAGTGGACCGGCCGCGCCCTGCGCACCGAGACCGACGAGGCGGTGGTGGTTTGCTACGATGCGCGCCTTTTGCGCCAGAGCTACGGCCGGCGCATGCTCAAGGGCCTGCCGCCGTACCGGCTGCAGCGGCGCGACGGCGACCGTCTGACCGAGGTGGCGCGTTGACCCCCTTCGCCGTGAAACAGCCCGTGCATGCCGCGCGGGCCTGAAGGAAGTTTGTCTCCGTGGTTTTCAGCAGCTGGCCCTTCATCTTCGTCTTCCTGCCGGTGACGCTGCTGGTGTATTTCCAGCTCAACCGCGCGCGCCGCACGGTGCTGGGCAAGGCCTGGCTGGTGCTGGCCAGCCTGTTCTTCTACGCCTACTGGAACTGGGTTCACCTGCCGCTGATCCTGGTGTCCATCGGCCTGAACTTCCTGCTGGGCCGGCGCCTGGCGCGCTGGCCGGCAGGAGGTGACCTGCGGCACAAGCGCCGCTGGCTGATCGCGGGCATCGCCGCCAACCTGCTGGCGCTGGCCTACTACAAGTACATCCACTTCATCACCGAGAACCTGGCCTGGCTCTGGGGCCTGCCGGTGCAGATGGACCCGGTGGTGCTGCCGCTGGCGATCAGCTTCTTCACCTTCACCCAGATCGTCTACCTGGTGGACAGCTACCGCGGTGAAACCGGGCACTACGACCTGCTGAACTACGCCCTGTTCGTGACCTTTTTTCCGCACCTGATCGCAGGCCCGATCGTGCAGCACAGCCAGATCATGCCGCAGTTCAATTCGCGCTGGACCTGGCTGCCGCGCGAGTCGAACCTCGTCAAAGGCCTGCTGTTGTTCGGGCTGGGGCTGTTCAAGAAGGTGGCCATCGCGGACGTGTTCGCGGTGTGGGCCGACGCCGGTTTCGATGGCACCGGTCCGCTGGACCTGGTCGGCGCCTGGGTTGCCAGCCTGTCCTACACCTTCCAGCTCTACTTCGACTTCAGCGGCTACTGCGACATGGCCATGGGCGTGGCCCTGCTGTTCAACATCTGGCTGCCGATCAACTTCAACTCGCCCTACCGCGCCACCAGCATCCAGGACTTCTGGCGCCGCTGGCACATCACGCTCAGCCACTTCCTGCGCGACCACCTCTACATCCCGCTGGGCGGCAACCGCGCCGGGCGCTGGCGGACCCACCTCAACCTCGTCATCACCTTTGCGCTCGGCGGCCTGTGGCACGGCGCCTCGTGGATGTTCGTCATCTGGGGCTTGCTGCATGGCCTGGCCCTGGTGGTCCACCGGCTCTGGGGCGGTCTTGGCTGGCGCATGCCGCGCGCGCTGGCCTAGGGCCTGACCTTCCTGTTCGTCAACGTGGCCTGGGTGTTCTTCCGCGCCAAGGACTGGGACAGCGCCCGGCGCGTGCTCGCCGGCATGGTGGACTTCTCCTCTCTGCGCGCCGTGCCGCTCGCGGACGTGCCCACCGAGGCGCTGGCCTGGTCAGGCTGGCTGGGCGATGCGCTGCTGCGCGCCATGCCGGCACAGGTCGTCGCGCACCTGCCGGCGCTGCTGCTGATCGCGCTGGCCTTCTGCATCGTGCCCCGGCCCAACGCGATCCACTGGGCCACCACCGAGGTCTCCGGCACCAAGCAGGTGGCGGGCACCCCGGTCCTGATCGTGGCCCTGCTCGCCACCCTCGCAAGCACCAGTTCCGTGTTCCTCTACTTCAACTTCTAGATGCTGCCCCGGCGCCGATCCCTTCGCATGCTGCTGGCCACGTTGCTGGGCCTGGCGGTGCTGCCGCTGCTCAACGGGTGGCTGGTGACACCGCCGCCGGGTGCGGCCTGCTGCAGCGTCGAGCGCTGGTTCTCGTCGGAGCCCTTGCTGCGCGTGGCCAGCGCGGTGCTGCACCGGGTGGGCATCAGCGTCGCGCCCCGGCAGGTGGTGATTGGCCGCGACGGCTGGCTGTACCTGGGGGACGACCAGGCCGTGTCGCTGTCGACCCACCGGCGCGCCGGCCAGGCCAGCGACATCCGCATGGGTACGTCCTACGGCGAGGGCGCCCGCCGGTGGGACGCGTACCTGCGGAGCCGGGGTGTGAAGGCCTTCCGCATCCTGGTGGCAGCGGACAAGGAGTCGGTGTACCCGGAGCACCTGCCGCAATGGGCTTCGCCGCCGGCCGTGCCCGGCGTGGCCGACACGTTGCTGGCCCACGCCGACGCGGACCTGTTCGTCGACACCCGCGCGCTGCTGCGGCGCGCGGCGGCCACATCGCCGAGCCCGCTGTTCTATCGCCACGACACCCACTGGAACACCCTGGGCGCATCCCATGCCTTTGACGCGCTGGCGCGCTCGCTCAGTGCCGATCTGCCCGACGTGGTGTGGCCATCCGCGGATGAGCGCCGCCTGCTGGGGCTGAGATCCCGAGTCGGTGGCGACCTGGCGGACTTCTTGCGACTGGAGACCTGGCTGACCGAAACCGAACCGGTGCTTGCGGTCTCCGAAAAGCTCGGTGCGCGCGTGCACCGGCGGTATGCCAGCAGTGACCAGCTGGACCCGGCCCGTGTGGCCGACTCGCGGGTGGCGCTGACCTTTCCCATCCAGACCCAGCACGACCGGGCCCTCAATGCGCGGCGTGTGCTCTGGCTCACCGACTCGTTCGGCAGAGGCATGGACGACCTGATGCACCGGACCTTTGCCGAGGTGGTGAGCCTGCACTGGCGGGACGTGCACAAGGACGGCGGCCAGCTGATCCGGCTGATTGAGGAGGTCCGCCCCGAGGTGGTGGTGGTGACCGTGGTCGAGCGCGCGCTCACCACTCCCACCTTTGCCGGCATCCTGCAGTACCCGCCTGGCCCGGATGCCGGCGAGGCCGGTGGTGTCTCCCACACGGCGGAGCTGGTCGAGATGAGCGGCGTGGAGCGCCACGGTGAGGGCTTCCGCGCCACATCGGGGGCCGCCTCGATGATCTTCCGTCTGCCCCGGCCGGCGGCAGGGGTTGGCGGCGTCTCGCTGCACCTGGTCTGCGCGGACGGGGCGGCCTCGCTGCCCGTCCAGCTGTTCTGGCGTGGGGCGAACGAGCCGCGCTTTCACCGCGATCACAGCGTGCGCTGGCTGCACGTCGGAGACCGCAGTGCCCTGGTCGGGCTGACCACGGTCGACGGGCGATCGGCCGGCGAGATGGCGGTGTTGCGTCTGGACCTGCGCGGGCAGGGGCATTGCCGCGAGTTCCGGCTGCAGGAGCTGGCGCTGCGGCCCAACCGCGCGGCAGCGGCTGCCGCGGCGCGGCCGCAGTGACGGCTGTGCCTGCGGGGCCGATGTCCGTATGATGGCCGCATGCTCTACGCCACCCTCAAACTGCTGCACGTGCTGTCCATCGTCGTCTGGGTCGGCGGCATGGTGTTCGCCCACTTCTTCCTGCGCCCGGCCGCGATGCAGCTGCCACCGCCGCAACGCATCCCGCTGATGCACGCGACGCTGCAGCACTTCTTCCGCGCCGTGGTGGTCGCGGTGCTGGTGGTTTTCGTCACCGGCGGCTGGATGATCGGCCGCGCCGCGAAGGAAACGGTGCAGGCCGGGCTGGCGTTCAACATGCCGCTGGACTGGACGCTGATGGCGGCGTTGGGCGTGCTGATGATGGCCATCTTCGCCCACATCCGCTTCGCGCTCTACAAGCGCCTGGACAAGGCCGTGGCCGCGCAGGACTGGCCCGCAGGCGGCTCCGCGCTGGCCTCGATCCGCACCTGGGTCGGCGCCAACCTCGCCATCGGCGTGCTGATCGTCTCCTTCACCCTGCTGATGGCCTGAGGGGCGGTCGGCCAGGCCGCTCAGGGGTTGCGACCCTTCCAGGGCGGGGGCAGATCCAGCCCCCACATGCGTCGACCGATCCAGCGCAACGCCGGGCCCACGAGCGGACGTTCGCTGACCTGCTTGGTGGGCTCCGAGCCCACCGCGTGCAGCGGCCCGAGGTGGAAATTGAACACGTAGTCCGGCTCCTGGCCCATGCGCAGGTCGGTGAGGCGCAATTGGCCGTCGGGCGTGGTCGAGAGTTTCACGAAGCCGCCAGCAAAGGCCGCGAGTCGCGAGACCGGAGCCGCCTGGCCGTGGGTCGCCATCAGCCTGGCGCCGCGGTCGTGGGCGGTAAAACGCACCGGCGCCGGTCCGTCGAACAGCGACACATAGGCCTCGTGGAAATGCGGATCGGCCGGATCGTCGGGCAACGCCACCACGCGCCAGAGCAGGGTCTGGAAGGGTGCCGGCGTGACCAGCACCTGCTCGGCCGAGAGGCCCTGTTCACGCAGCGAAGTCCGCGCCTGTTGTTCCACGCGTTCCTGTGCGAGGACGCTCCACGCGAGGTAGGCGGTGGACAGCACCAGCCCGACCGCGTTCCAGCGCAGACCGCGCGCCGAGTCCTTCATGCGCAGGGCCGTGACCACGCCCACGACCAGCGGCAGGGTGTAGGCCGGGTCGATGATGAACATGCTGCCCACACCGAAGGGGTGGTTGGTGAACGGCAGCAGCAGCTGGGTGCCGTAAACGGTCATTGCGTCCAGCAGGGGATGGGTGATCAAGACGAGCCAAAGCGCCAACCACCAATGCCTGAACAAAGGCGCCTCGCGATGGACGCGCGACACGATCCACGCCAGCAGCGGCGCGAACAGCGTCAACCAGAACAGCGCGTGGCTCTCGGCGCGGTGCAGCACCATGTTGAGCAGGGCGTCGCCGTGGTCGATGACCACGTCCAGGTCGGGCAGGGTGCCGGCGATGGCGCCCCAGGTGGCGGCCTTCCAGACCGCGGTGCGGCGGCCCATGACGCCGATGGCGACGGCGGAGCCGAGGGCGATTTGTGAGAGGGAATCCATGCGCCGAGCTTAGGGGCCGGCGATTCAAATATGGTGTTGTGGGGTCATGCCTGGACGACGACGGCGTACTCCGCCTTCATGCCGTCCGGGCCATTCACAAAGGGCCGCGTCAGGGCTGCCTGTCCCTCCTCGCCCAGCCGCCGCCAGAGAAAGTCGCGCGCGTTGCCCGGGTCGCCTTGCACATAGAACTGCGTCGTCAGCAGCTCCTGCCCGTCGAGCTTGACCTTGACGTGGATGTGCGGCGTGCGGCCGCTGTAGGGCGCGGGCTTGAGGGTGCGGAAGCGGTAGCCGCCATCTTTCCCGAGGGTGACCTTGCCGAAGCCCTGGAAGGTCGGATCGGCGCGTCCGCCGTCGCCGGGGTGGTGGTAATGGCCGTCCTGATCGCACTGCCAGATCTCGATCACACCGCCGGCCAGCGGCACGCCGCGGGTGTCGGTCACCGTGCCGCTCACCCAGGCGGGCTGGCCCTTGCCGTAGGCTGCGGCGCCGGTGCGCAGCAGGTCGAAGTCGGTGTCGGGGGGAAAGGCCACCGGGTAGTAGGGGCCTTCGGTCTGGCCTGGGGTCGGGCGCAGGGTCTTGCCCTGGGCCCGGGCGGGCGTTAGCCAGGCGGGTGCGGCGGTGGCGGCGATCAGGCCGGCGCCGCCCTTGAGCAGCGATCGGCGCGAGGACAGCGGGGCGGTCGGCATGGCAGGCTCCATGGAGAGGTGGCCCGCCACCGGTTCAGGTGCGGGACGGGTTCTGAAGATCCAGCGAGACGAAGCGCAGGCTGAGGTCGTCCGGTTCGCCGGGGTGGGCGCCCTCTTGGAAGCCCAGCGCGCGCGCAAGTTCCAGCATGCCGGCGTTTTCGCGCAGCACCACGCCCACCAGGCGCTGCGTGCCGCGCTGGCGCAGGTGGCCGATCATCTTGTCCATGAGCCGCCGCCCGAGGCCGCCACCCTTGAGGTCGCTGCGCACGATCACGCCGAACTCGGCGTCGCGGTTGTCCGGGTCGATCGCCACCCGCACCGCGCCCAGCGTTTCCTCGCCGCCGCCCTCCAGCAGCCGGGTGGCGATGAAGACCATCTCGCGCGCGTAGTCGATCTGCGTCAGCCGCGCCAGCTCGCTGTGCTCGATGTGGCGGCGGCTGTAGAACACGCGCAGGCGGATGTCCTCCGGGTCCAGCTGTTCCAGGAAGGCGCGGTGCTGGGGCTCGTCCTCCGGCCGGATCGGGCGCAGGGTGATCGCCTGACCCCGCCAGTCCCAGATCTCGACCAGCTCGACCGGGTAGGGCTGGATGGCGAAGTTCGCCGCGCCGGCCGGTCGCTGGGCCGACACCCGCACGCGTGCATCCAGCACGATGGCGCCCTCGTGGTTGGTCAGCAGCGGGTTGATGTCCAGCTCGGCGATCTCTGGCACCTCGGCCAGCAGCTCTGAGACGCTCACCAGCACCTGCGCCACCGTGTCGATGTCGGCCGCCGGCTCGTCGCGGTAGCCCTGGAGCAGGCGGTGGATGCGGGTGCGCGCGATCTGCGCCAGCGCCAGCGGCGTGTTCAGCGGCGGCAGCCCCAGCGCCCGGTCGGCCAGCACCTCGACCGCTGTGCCGCCGGCGCCGAACATGATGACGGGGCCGAACAGGCTGTCGACGCTGGCGCCCACGATCAGTTCGTGCGCGTGCTTCTTGCGGATCATGGGCTGCACGGTGAAGCCCTGGACATCGGCGTCGGGCCGCAACTCGCGCACGCGCTGCAGCATGGCGGTGCAGACCTGCGCCAGCTCGGTCGCGCTGCCGATGTTCAGGCGCACGCCGCCAACATCGCTCTTGTGCGAGATCGCGTGCGAGAGGATCTTGACCACCACCGGGTAGCCCAGCGCTTCGGCGGCGGCTTCGGCCTCGGCGGCGCTCGGTCCGACCACCCGGGTGGGGACCACCGGCAGGCCGGCCGCGGCCAGCAGCGACTTGGCCTCGGGCTCGGTGAGGATCTCGCGGCCATCGGCCAGCACCGCGTCCACGATGGTGCGCACGGCGGGCAGGTCCATGGCGTGCGAGGCGTCGCGCGCGGGTGGCGTCTGCAGCAGCTCGGCCTGGTGCTGGCGGTAGCTGCGCAACATCGAGAACGCGCGCACCGCGTCCTCGGGCGTGGCGTAGTCGGGCACGCCGGCATCGCGGAAGGTCTGGCGCGCCTGCGCCACCGCGCTGTCGCCCAGCCAGGAGCCCAGCACGCGCCGCGGCCTGGCCGTGACCTGGGGCAGCACGGCCTGCGCGATCTCGGCGCTGGGCACGATGGCGGTGGGTGCGTGGATGAGCAGCACCGCGCTGGCCGGGTCGTGCGCCAGCGCGTCCAGCGCCGCCACATAGCGCTCGGCCGGCGCGTCGCCAATGATGTCCACCGGGTTGGCGCGCGACCAGTGGGTGGGCAGCACCGCGTCCAGCCGCGCCAGCATGGCCTCGTCCAGCGGCGCCAGCGGCACGCCCAGGGCCGAGGCCTCGTCGGCGGCCATCACGCCGGCGCCACCGCCGTTGGTGAGCACCACCAGTTTCTCGGAGGGACCATCGCGGAAGCGCGCCAGCGTCTCGGCCGCCAGGAACAGGTCGTCCAGCGTGAGCACGCGCAGCATGCCGGCGCGCGCGATGGCGGCATCGAACACCGCGTCGGAACCGGCCAGGGCGCCGGTGTGCGAGGCGGCCGCGGCCTGGCCGGCGGCCGAACGGCCCGCCTTGACCACGATGACCGGCTTGTTGCGCGCGGCGGCGCGCGCGGCCGACATGAACTTGCGGGCCTCCTCGACCGACTCGATGTAGAGCAGGATGGCGCGCGTGTGCGGGTCGCTGCCGAGGAAATCGAGCATGTCGCCGAAGTCCACGTCGGCGTGTTCGCCCAGCGAAACGAAGTGCGAGAAGCCGATGCCGCGCGCCGAGGCCCAGTCGAGCATGGCCGTCACCAGCGCGCCCGATTGCGAGACGAAGGCCAGTTCGCCGGGCTGGGCGCCGATGTGGGCGAAGCTGGCGTTCAGGCCCAGGTGCGGCACCAGCATGCCGATGCAGTTGGGGCCGAGGATGCGCAGGGTGTGGGGCCGCGCGGCGTCCAGCATGGCCTGCCTGGTGGCTTTGTCCAGGCCCGCGGTGACCACCACCGCCGCCCGGGTGCCGCGCTCGCCCAGCTGGGCGATCAGGCCGGGCACGGTGGCGGCCGGGGTGCAGATGACCGCCAGGTCCGGCGCCTCGGGCAGGGCCTCAACGCTGGCATAGGCCCGGGCATCGCCGATGTGGCGGTGTTTGGGGTTGACCGGGTAGAGCCGGCCCTTGAACCCGTTGGACAGGTTGCGCCAGACGGTCGCGCCCACGCTGAAGGGCCGTTCGGAGGCACCGAAAACCGCCACCGAGGCGGGCGAGAACAGGGCGTCGAGGTGGCGGATGCTCATTGGATGGCCCTCATGCCGCGCCCTTGCCGTTCTGGTTCGACGCCATGAACGCGATCAGCGCCATGCGCATGGCCTCCTCGACCGACATGTCGACCGGCGTGGTCCAGCTGCGGGGCACGAACACGGTATAGCCACCGATCATGTAGCCCATGGGGAGGTAGACGGCCACCTGGTCGTCGAGTTCGGCCAGGCCCCGGGGCAGGCCTTTCATGCTCTGGCGCGTGACCAGCCCGACGGTGCTCAGCTCGTGCCCGGGCATCTTCAGCAGCACGACCTGCTGTGCGTCCTGTTCATGCGGGGCAAAGTAATCGGCGAAGTTCTTCAGCGAGGAATAGATGCTCTTGACCACCGGGAGGTTGGTGAAGGGCAGCTCGACATAGGACAGCAGCTTGCCTGTGACGCGCATCGACATCAGACCGCCCAATGCCACGATCAGCAGCGCCCCCAGCGCGATGCCCAGGCCGGGCAGGTAGAACTCGCCGGTGAGCGGGCGCAGCAGCTGCATGGCGGTGCGCTCGGTCCAGGTGATGAAGATCACCAGCACGTAGACCGTGATAGCCAGCGGCAGGAAGGTGATCAGCCCGCGGAAGAAGTACTGCGACAGGCGGTTTGCGAGCGGGGGGCGCGGTTCTGGCGCTGGGGCGGGCGGTTTCATGGATTCAGCATAGCAGCGGCAGGCGACAACCGGTTGACCTGGCGGAACTTGCAGGCGCGCAAAATGTCCCTATCTGATGCCTCACATGAATCCTGTGTCCGATCTGTTGTCCCGAATTTTCCGTGGTGCCCTCAAGCTGGTCCTGGTGCTGGCTGCGATGGTGTTCGTGCTGAGCTTTCTGCTCGCGGCCCTGGTGGCGGTGCTGGTGATGTCTGCGTGGTCGCTGATCACCGGGCGCAAGCCGGCGCCGGTGGTGATGTTTTCCCGCATGCGCGAGCAGTCTCGTCAGTACACGCAAGGCATGTGGCCAGGCCGGGCACCGGTGGGCGACGTGGTCGACGTGGACGCGACCGAGGTGGGCGAGCGCCCGGGCGCCGAGTCGCCGCTGCAGCGCCTGCGCTGAGCTTCAGTCTTCCTGTGCGCCCTTGCGCCGGGCCAGGGCGGCCTGGTACAGCGCATTGCGCGGCGCGCCGCTGATCTCGGCGCACAGCTTCACGGCGGTTTTGACGGGCAGTTCGGCCAGCAGCAGGTCGAGCGTGCGCAGCGTGGCCTCGTCCATGTTGTCGTCGATGGCTGCGGTGGCGGGATGCACCAGCAGCACGAACTCGCCGCGCGTGCGGTGGGCGCCTGCCTGCAGCCAGGCCGGAAAGTCCCGGGCCGCCACCTGCGCCACTTCCTCGAACTGCTTGGTCAGCTCACGGCCGATGGTGAGCGGCCGCTCGCCCAGCGCGGCCAGGTCGCGCGCCAGGGCCTCGATGCGGTGCGGCGCCTCCAGCAGCACGCAGGCGCGCGGGTCGGCCGCGATGGCCTGCACCTCGCGCTGACGCTCGGTGGTCTTGGGCGAGAGAAAACCAGTGAACACAAAGCCCCCGTCGTGGCCGCCGGTGCCGGCCACGCTCAGCAGCGCCGTGATGCTGCTGGCACCCGGCAGGGGCAGGGCGCGCAGGCCGGCGGCGTGCACGGCGGCGCACAATCGCGCGCCCGGGTCGCTCACCCCGGGCGTGCCGGCGTCGCTCACATAGGCCACGCGCTGACCCTCCCGCAGGCGCTGCACCACGGTCTGCGCGGCCTCGGCCTCGTTGTGTTCGTGCAGTGCCAGCAGTGGCTTGTGCAGGCCGTAGCTCTGCAGCAGGGCCGCGGTGTGGCGCGTGTCCTCGCAGGCGATGCAGTCCACCAGGTCCAGCACGTGCAGCGCGCGCAGGCCGATGTCGGCGAGGTTGCCGATCGGGGTGGCGACCATGTAGAGCGCGCCCTGCGGATAATGCTGCTGCCCCGCCATGTCACGGGCGGCGGCCAGCAGGGAAGGGGAGGGTGCGGACAATGTGGGATTCCCGGAAACAGGGGACTTCGGTCACGACCAAGCAGCGCGGCGATGCGGCCGAAGACGCCGCCCTGCGGCATCTGCTGCGACACGGATTGCGGCTGGTGCAGCGCAACTTCCGCACGCCCGGCCGCGGCGGCGGCGAGATCGATCTGATTATGCGTGAGCCCGATGGCACGCTGGTCTTCGTCGAGGTGCGCCAGCGGGCGAGCGCCAGCCGCGGCGGGGCGGGTGCGAGCATCACCGGGGTCAAGCAGCGGCGCATCGTGTTCGCCGCGCGGCACTTTCTGCTGCGGCTGGGGTCGGAACCTGCGTGCCGTTTCGACGTGGTCCTGATCCAGGGCGCGCGGGACGGCGCGGAGGTCCCGGACATCCAGTGGCTGCGTGCGGCCTTTGATGCATCCGGTACCTTTTGATACCCTGCGCGCCGCTATCATCGCCCCATGCTTCTGCAACGCATCCAGCAACAGTTCATCGACAGCGCCGACCTCAAGTATCAGTGTGCCCAGGCGCTCGCGCCCATGGTGGAAGCCGCCACGGCGGCGGTCTTGGCCAGCGTCACCGGCGGCGGCAAGGTGCTGTCCTGTGGCAACGGGGCTTCGGCGGCGGCGGCGCAGCTGTTCGCGGCCAGCTTCGTGGGGCGCCACGAGCGCGAGCGGCCCGAGCTGGCGGCGTTCTCGCTCTCGGCCGACGCCTCGGTGCTGACCGCGCTGGCCACCGACTTCGACGTGCGCGCCGTGTTTTCGCGCCAGGTGCGCGCCCTTGGCCAGGCTGGCGACGTGCTGCTCGTGCTCTCGACCTCGGGCAACTCCCAGAACGTCATCGCCGCGGTCGAGGCCGCGCACGAGCGCGACATGACCGTGGTGGCGCTCACCGGTGCGCGCGGTGGCCGGCTGGCCCAGTTGCTGCGCGACACCGACGTTCACATCTGCGTGCCACACGACGTGCCGGCACGGATTCTCGAGGTGCATCACCTGGTGCTGCACTGCATCTGCGACGGAGTGGATGCCCAGCTGCTGGGCCTGCCCGAAGCCCTGCCCAATGAAACGGAGAACCTCGCATGAAGACCATTGTTTCCCATGGCCGTCTGACCCTGGCCGTCCTGAGCGTGGCTGCAGCCGCAGCGACCCTCTCGGCCTGTGCGCCGCTGGCGGTGGGCGGGGCGGCACTGACCGGCGCCATGGTGGCCGGGGACCGCCGCAGCTCGGGCTCTCAGCTGGACGACCAGGGCATTGAACTGCGCGCCGCCAACCGGCTGCGCGAGCAGATGGGGTCGCGCGCGCGCATCAGCGTCACCAGCTACAACCGCCGCGCGCTGCTGACCGGCGAGGTGGGCAGCGTCCGCGACAAGGAACTGGCCGAGTCCATCGTGAAGCAGGTGGACAACGTCGCCGTGGTCCACAACGAATTGGACGTGGCCAACAGCCCGACCTTCACCGAGAAGGCCGAGGACACGCTGCTGACCGGCAAGGTCAAGGCCGGCCTGATCGACACCAAGCAGATCTCGGCCAACGCCTTCAAGGTGGTCACTGAACGCGGTACCGTGTTCCTCATGGGCCGCGTGACCCAGCGCGAGGCCGACATCGCCACCCAGGTCGCGCGCACCACCAAGGGCGTGCAGCGCGTGGTCCGTCTGCTGGAGATCATCAGCGAGGAAGAGCTGGCGCGCATCGCGCCCAAGTCCTGAGGCCGCTTTCCTGCACCGCGGTGCAGGGAGCTGGTCACTTCAAGCGTTTGATCAGGCTGGAGGTGTCCAGCCGGTTCCCGCCCATGGCCTGCACGTCGGCGTAGAACTGGTCCACCAGGGCGGTGACCGGCAGGCGGGCGCCGTTGCGCTTGGCTTCGTCCAGCACCAGACCGAGGTCCTTGCGCATCCAGTCCACGGCAAAACCGAAGTCGAACTTGTCGGCCACCATGGTCTTGCCGCGGTTGTCGAGCTGCCAGCTCTGGGCCGCGCCCTTGCCGATCACCTCGAGCACCTGGTTCATGTCCAGTCCGGCTTTCTGCCCGAAGGCGATGGCTTCGGACAGGCCCTGCACCAGCCCGGCGATGCAGATCTGGTTGACCATCTTGGTGAGTTGGCCGGCACCGCTCTCGCCCATCAGCGTGAAGGCGCGCGAGAACGCCATGGCCGCGGGCTTCACGGCGTCGAACGCAGTGGCATCACCGCCACACATCACCGTCAGCGCGCCGTTCTGCGCGCCCGCCTGACCGCCCGACACGGGCGCATCGACAAAGGCCAGTCCGAGGTTCCTGGCCGCACCGTACAGCTCGCGCGCCACATCGGCCGACGCGGTGGTGTGGTCCACGAAGAGGGCGCCCGGCGCCATGCCGGCGAAAGCACCGTCGGCACCCAGCGCGACCGAGCGCAGGTCATTGTCATTGCCCACGCAGCAGAACACGATGTCGGCACCGGCCGCCGCTTCGCGGGGGGTGGGTTTGGCCGCACCTCCGAACTCGGCCACCCAGGCCTGCGCCTTGGCCGCCGATCGGTTGTAGACCGTCACCGAATGTCCGGCCCGGGCCAGATGCCCCGCCATCGGGAAACCCATCACACCCAGACCGAGAAAAGCCACCTTCTTCGGTGTCGTTGATTCGTAGGTTTTGGAGGCGATGCTGCTCATGTGAAGTCATCCGCGAAGTGAAGGGGAGTCGGTCGAGAAATGCCGCGGAACCGGCTTCGCCGGGCCGCAGGCATTGCCCCCTTGAGGGGGTGACGCGCCGCAGGCGTGGCGCGGGGGTGGTCAAACGATCGTGAGGTGTTCGGTGCCTGCCGCCAGATCCTGCGTCTTGGCGCGCTGGCTGTTGAGCTTGATCTGCAGCCGCAGGTCGTTGAGCGAGTCGGCGTTGCGCAGCGCATCTTCATAGCTGATGATGTTCGCCTCGAACGCATTGAACAGCGCCTGGTCGAAGGTCTGCATGCCGATGTTGGTGCTTTTCTTCATGATCTCCTTGATCTCGGCGACTTCGCCCTTGAAGATCAGGTCGGCGATCAGCGGGGAGTTGAGCATGATCTCCACGGCCGCATGCCGGCCCTTGTTGTCCTGGCGCGGCACCAGCCGCTGCGAAATCATGGCGCGCAGGTTCAGCGACAGGTCCATCAGCAGCTGCGGACGGCGCTCCTCCGGGAAGAAGTTGATGATCCGGTCCAGGGCCTGGTTGGCGCTGTTGGCGTGCAGGGTGGCCAGACACAGGTGACCGGTTTCGGAGAACTGGATCGCGTACTCCATGGTCTCGCGGTCGCGGATCTCGCCCATCAGGATCACATCCGGGGCCTGCCGCAGCGTGTTCTTCAGCGCCACCCCCCAGTCGTCGGTGTCCAGCCCCACCTCGCGCTGCGTGATCACGCAGTTCTTGTGGGCGTGGATGAACTCCACCGGGTCCTCGATGGTGATGATGTGGCCGTGGGTGTTCTCGTTGCGCCAGTCGACCATGGCGGCCAGCGACGTGGACTTGCCCGAGCCGGTTGCGCCGACCACGATGCACAGCCCGCGCTTGGACAGCGTGATGTCCTTGAGCACCTGGGGCAGGTTGAGCGAGTCAATGGTGGGCAGCACCGCGGGAATCGTCCGCATCACCATGCCGACCTTGCCCTGCTGGACAAAGGCGCTGACGCGGAAACGCCCGATGGCCGGCGGCGAGATTGCAAAGTTGCATTCCTTGGTGCGCTCGAACTCGGCGGCCTGCTTGTCGTTCATGATGGCGCGCGCCAGGGCCAGCGTGTGCACGCCGTTGAGCGGCTGGGGCGAGACCTTCACCACCTTGCCGTCGACCTTGATGGCGGGCGGGAAGTCGGCCGTGATGAACAGATCGCTGCCGCCGCGGCTGAGCATCAGCTTGAGCAGGTCGTTGATGAATTTCGATGCCTGATCGCGTTCCATGAGGTCGTACCTTCTGGGCTCAGCCGGGGAAGTTCTCGGGGATTTTTGCCTTGCTGCGCGCCTCGGCCGGGCTGATGACGTTGCGCTTGACCAGCTCGGCCAGGTTCTGGTCAAGTGTCTGCATGCCGACGTTCTGGCCGGTCTGGATGGCCGAGTACATCTGGGCCACCTTGGCTTCGCGGATCAGGTTGCGGATGGCGCTGGTGCCGATCATGATCTCGTGCGCCGCCACACGGCCGCTGCCGTCCTTGACCTTGCACAGCGTCTGAGAGATCACGGCCACCAGGGACTCCGACAGCATGGCGCGGACCATGTCTTTTTCTTCGGCAGGGAACACGTCGATGATCCGGTCGATGGTCTTGGCGGCGCTCGAGGTGTGCAGGGTGCCGAACACCAGGTGACCGGTTTCGGCGGCGGTCATGGCCAGGCGGATGGTTTCCAGGTCGCGCATTTCGCCCACCAGGATCGCATCCGGGTCTTCCCGCAACGCCGAGCGCAGGGCGTTGGAGAAGGAGAGGGTGTGCGGGCCGACCTCGCGCTGGTTGATCAGGCACTTCTTGGATTCGTGCACGAACTCCACCGGGTCTTCCACCGTCAGGATGTGGCCGTACTCGGTTTCGTTGAGATGGTTGACCATGCCGGCGAGGGTGGTCGACTTGCCCGAGCCGGTCGGCCCCGTCACCAGCACCAGACCCCGCGGACGCAGCGCCAGATCCGCAAAGATCTTGGGCGCGTTGAGCTGTTCCAGCGTGAGGATCTTGCTCGGAATCGTCCGGAACACCGCGCCGGCACCGCGGTTGTGGTTGAAGGCGTTCACACGGAAGCGGGCCAGACCCTCGATCTCGAACGAGAAGTCGCATTCCAGAAACTCCTCGTACTGCTTGCGCTGTGCGTCGTTCATGATGTCGTACACCATGCTGTGCACCATCTTGTGGTCCAGCGGCTCGACGTTGATGCGCCTGACATCGCCATGCACCCGTATCATGGGCGGCAGCCCGGCCGAGAGGTGAAGGTCGGAGGCTTTGTTCTTGACGCTGAAGGCGAGCAGTTGGGTGATATCCATCCCGTGATCCCGTGCAGTGTTGGTGTAACAGACTGATTATGACGACGATTGAAGGCAATCTCCAACAAGTGCGGGAGCGGCTCGCCAGGGCCTGTGAAGCGGCAGGTCGCGATGCGAACGCCGTCACATTGCTGGCGGTTTCCAAGACCTTCGGGCCGGAACAGGTGGCGGACGCAGTGGCGGCAGGACAACGCGCCTTTGGCGAGAACTACATCCAGGAGGGTGTCGAGAAGGTGCTGGCCCTGCAGGCCCTGCTCCCTGGAGCCGATCTGGAATGGCACTGCATCGGCCCGGTGCAGAGCAACAAGACACGGCTGGTGGCCACCCACTTCGACTGGGTGCATTCGGTGGACCGGCTCAAGATCGCGCAGCGCCTGTCCGAACAGCGGCCCGAGGACCGCGCGCCCCTGCAGGTGTGCCTGCAGGTGAACGTCGACGGAGGGGCGAACAAGTCGGGTGTGGCGCCGGACGAACTGTCTGTTCTGGCCCACGCGGTGGCGACCTTGCCCCGCCTGCGTCTGCGGGGGCTGATGTGCATCCCCGAGCCGAGCGAGGACATGGCGGTGCAGCGCGCGGCGTTCCGGCGGGTGCGTGAGCTGCAGCAGGCGCTGACGGACCAGGGGCTGGCGCTCGACGTGCTGTCCATGGGCATGAGCGACGACCTGGAGCCAGCGGTGGCCGAGGGGGCCACACTGGTGCGCGTCGGCCGGGCCATCTTCGGTCACCGGCCGCGCAAGGAGCCGGTCACTGCTTCGGTGGCTGGATCGGCTTGATGGCGCCGCAGTCGGCCGAGAGCCACTTGCCCTGACCTTCCATGGTCATGGTCTCGGGTTTGCCGTTGCGGACTGTCTGCATGACCATCTTGGTGGCAAAGGCCTTGTCGCCGCTGAAGGTGTAGGTGCCTTCGCCCGTGGTCGGCGGGTTCTTGCAGGCGAACTTCGACTTCAGGATGTTGCCCGTGCGCGAGATGATGGTCGAAGTGCAGTCGCCTTCGGTCTGGCTGGGCAGTTCCGACCGCGCAGCCATTTCGGGGGTGATGCACACCTTGACAGTCACCGCGCCGCCAGCGCCGACGCTCATGCCGTTCTGGCCCATCATGGCTTCCATCTGCTTGCGCTGCGCGGGCGGCATGGCGGCCAGCTGCTTCTGCATCTCGGCCATGGCCTTGTCCAGCTCCGGGTTGCCTCCCATCTTGTTCTGGATGGCCCACAGGCCGGGCGCGGTGGTCTGGGCGAAGGCGCTGGCGGAACACAACAGAAGGCAGGTCAGCAGTCGGGACGGGGCACGCATAAGAACTCCGGTGGGTGAGGGATCGTTCTATTGTGCGTCGCCAAGGCCTCACAGCGGCAGCCGGCTGCTGTTCTTCACCTCTTCCATCACTGCGTAGGTGCGCGTCTCGCGCACGCCCGGCAGCTGCCACAGCACGCTGCCGGCGAAGTCGCGGAAGGCGGCCATGTCGGCCATGCGGGTCTTGATGAGGTAGTCGAAGCCGCCGGCCACCATGTGGCATTCCAGGATCTCGTCGCGCACCTGCACCGCGGCCTTGAACTCGTTGAACACGTTGGGCGTGGTGCGGTCGAGCAGCACCTCGACGAAGACCAGCATGCCGCGCCCGAGCTTGAGCGGGTTCAGCCGCGCCTCGTAGCCCAGGATGTAGCCCTCGCGCTGCAGGCGCTGGGTGCGCGCCAGCACAGCGGTGGGCGACAGCGACACCGCCTCGGCCAGTTTGAGGTTGGAGATGCGGCCGTCGGCCTGCAGGACGTTCAGGATGCGCAGGTCGATGCGGTCGAGGTCGGGGGCGGCTTCGCTCATGGATAGTGAATTATCCTATTTTATGCCGAAAATTAGACAAAAATTCGTCGAATGGTTCTTCAGACTCCGGGCATTCACCAATTTGTCCTGTTTCAGGAGACCCGCCATGCCCCGCAGCACCGACCGCCTGCCCTTCCCCTACCGGCCCGAGGCCGAGACTGTTGCCCAGCGCCTGGCCGCGCTGCAGGGGGCGCTGGATTGGGCCGCCGCCGCCCACGTCGCGGCGCCCTGGGTACGCGCGGTGCGCGAGAACCCGCCGCCGTTCTGGGCCATGGAAAGCCTGCTCAAGGAATACCCGATTTCCAGCGCCGAAGGCCTGGCCCTGATGCGCCTGGCCGAGGCCCTGCTGCGCGTGCCCGACGCTGAGACGGCGATCGCGCTGACGGCCGACCAGTTGGGTCGCGCCGACTTCGACGGTGCCGCCGACTCGACTCTGGCGAGGTTGTCGTCGACGGCCATCGCCATGTCCAAGCACTTCCTGCCCGAGTCCGGCCACGAGCCGGGCCTGATGGCCAAGCTGGGCGCGCGCACCGTGGTGGCCGCCACGCTGCGCGCGGTGCAGCTGCTGGGCCGCCAGTTCGTGCTGGGGCAGACCATCGGCGAGGGCATGAAGGAGGCGACAGCGGCGCGCAGGAAGCAGCCCAACCTCCAGTTCAGCTACGACATGCTGGGCGAAGGTGCGCGCACCGCGGCCGACGCGCTGCGCTACCAAGCCAGCTACGAGAACGCCATCGCCGCCATCGCCCAGGGCGCGGACCCGGCGCGCCACCCGGCGCAGAACGACGGCATCTCGATCAAGCTCAGCGCCTTGCACCCGCGCTACGAGGATGCCCAGCACGAGCGCGTGATGGCCGAACTGGTGCCGCGTGTCTGGACGCTGTGCCGCGCGGCCGCGGCGGCCAACCTGAACCTGACCATCGACGCCGAGGAGGTGGACCGGCTCGAACTCTCGCTGGATGTGTTCGAGGCGCTGGCCGCGCTGGTGGCCGAACACTGCCCGCAGTGGCAAGGTCTGGGTCTGGCCATGCAGGCCTACCAGACGCGCGCGGTCGAGCTGATCGCGCACATCGCCGCGCTGGCCCGTCAGTACAAGATCAAATTCATGTGCCGCCTGGTCAAGGGCGCCTACTGGGACGCCGAAATCAAGCGCGCACAGGAGCAGGGCCTCCCCGCTTACCCGGTGTTCACCCACAAGCACCACACCGACGTGAGCTATCTCGCCTGCGCCAAGGCCTTGCTGGACGCGCCCGACGCGATCTTTCCGCAGTTCGCCACGCACAACGCCGGCACGATTGCGGCCATCCTGCAACTTGCATCGCGCAAGGCGGTTCCGTTTGAATTGCAGAGATTGCACGGCATGGGCGAGGGCATCTACCGCGAGGTGCTGAAGAACCCGCTGGTGAGCTGCCGCGTCTACGCCCCGGTGGGCGCGCACCGCGACCTGCTGGCCTACCTGGTGCGCCGGCTGCTGGAGAACGGCGCCAACTCCTCCTTCGTGCACCAGCTGGCCGACGAGTCGGTGGGCATGGACGAGCTGCTGATCTCGCCGCTGCGGCTGGAGCCGCAGGCCTCGTTGCCCTTGCCGCCCGACCTGTATGGAAGCGCACGCGCCAACAGCAGCGGCCGCGATCTGACGGTGGTCGCGCAGCGCGATGAGCTGCTGGCGGCGCACGCGGCCTGTGTTGTGCCGGTGGTGGCGGAGTCCCGCGCTGGCGACGCCACCGCCGCCGTGGCGCGCGCCATCGGCGCGTTCGGCGCCTGGAACCACACGCCCGTGGCGCAACGCGCGGCCGTGCTGCGCTTCGCCGCTGACGCGCTCGACGCGGCTCTGCCGCGCTTCTGCGCCCTGCTGGTGAAGGAGGCGCACAAAACCTGGGCCGACACCGTGTCCGAGGTGCGCGAGGCGGTGGACTTCCTGCGCTACTACGCCAACGAGGCCGAGCGCATCCAGGCGCCGCAGACCCTGCCCGGCCCCACGGGCGAGAGCAACACATTGCGGCTGGAGGGCCGCGGCGCCTGGGTTTGCATCAGCCCCTGGAACTTCCCGCTGGCCATCTTCCTGGGCCAGGTCGCGGCGGCGCTGGCCACCGGCAACACGGTGCTGGCCAAGCCGGCCGAGCAGACGCCGGCCGTGGCGCTGGAAGCGGTGAAGCTGCTGCACAGTGCCGGCATCCCGGCCGACGCGCTGCAACTGCTGCACGGCCCCGGCGAGACGGTGGGCGCGGCCCTGGTGGCGGCGCCCGGCGTGGCCGGCGTGGTGTTCACCGGATCGACCCAGGTGGCCAAGATCATCCAGCGCGCGCTGGCGGCCAAGGACGGCCCCATCGTGCCCCTGATCGCCGAGACCGGCGGCATCAACGCCATGCTGGTGGACAGCACGGCCCTGCCCGAGCAGGTGGCCGACGCGGTGGTGCAGAGCGCCTTCCGCAGCGCGGGCCAGCGCTGCTCGGCCCTGCGCCTGCTCTGCGTGCACGAGGCGATCGCCGACGGCGTGATCGAGATGATCCAGGGCGCGGCGAAGGAGCTGGTGGCCGGCGATCCATCGCTGTTGTCTACCGACCTCGGTCCGGTGATCGACGCTGAAGCTTTTGAGAACATCCAGCGCCACGTCGCGCGTCTGCGTGGCAATGCCAGGGCCTTGCTGCCCGAAGCCGCCCCGGCGCAGGCCCTACCCAATCTCGTGCCGCCGCAGATGTTCGAGGTCGGCCCCATCGCCGAAGTGACGCAGGAAATCTTCGGCCCGGTGCTGCAGGTGGTGCGCTGGGGCGGCGATCCGATGGACGTGATCCGCCAGATCAACGCGCTGGGCTACGGCCTCACGCTGGGTATCCAGACCCGCATCGACAGCCGCGCCCAGGCGCTGGCCGCCGCGGCGCGGGTGGGCAACGTCTATGTCAACCGCAACATGATCGGCGCCGTGGTGGGCGTGCAGCCCTTCGGCGGCGAAGGCCTCTCCGGCACCGGCCCCAAGGCCGGCGGGCCGAACTACCTGCAACGCTTCTGCGCCGAGCAGACCCTGACCATCAACACCACCGCGGCGGGCGGCAACGTGGCGCTGTTCGCCGGCTGAGTCTTCTGTCGCGCGCTTGACCCGGGGGCGCAGGGGCCGGCGGAACAATGCCGGCATGAAGCCCTTTTGCTCCCCGTTGCAGTCCCAGGTCGTCGAGGTTTGCGTGTCTGTGGGAGATGCGGTGCGCGCCGGCGACCCGCTGGTGATCGTCGAGGCCATGAAGATGGAGCACGAGCTGCGCGCCGTGGCCGATGGCCATGTGACCGAGCTGTGTTGCGCGGTCGGGGACGTGGTTCAGGAGGGCGATGCGCTGCTGGTGCTCGCACCGGTGGTGATTGCCCCTGAAGCCGCTTCAGTGCCGGCGGAAGTGCCGGCAGGAGCGCCGGTGGCCGGGGGCGCCGGGCGGGCCGATCTGGCGCGGCTGCGCGAGCGCGAGCGCTTTCTGCTGGACGCTGCAAGACCGGAGGCGGTGGCGAAACGCCATGCGCTGGGCCTGCGAACCGCGCGAGAGAACATCGCCGACCTGTGCGACGAGGGCTCGTTCATCGAATACGGCGCGCTGGCCGTGGCGGCGCAGCGCAACCGCCGCAGCGCCGAGGACCTGATCGCGAACACGCCCGCCGACGGCATGGTGACCGGCATCGGTTCGGTCAATGGCGCCGAGTTTGGCGCAGGGCGTTCGCGCACTGTGGTCATGGCCTACGACGCCACCGTGCTGGCCGGCACGCAGGGCATGCGCAACCACGCCAAGACCGACCGCCTGCTGGGCGTCGCGCTGGCGCAGAAGCTGCCGGTGGTGCTGTTCGCCGAGGGCGGTGGCGGGCGGCCGGGCGACACCGACATGCCCATCGTCGCGGGCCTGCACGTGGGCACCTTCGCCGCGTTCGCCCGGCTGTCCGGCCAGGTGCCGGTGGTCGGCATCGCGGCGGGCCGCTGCTTCGCAGGCAACGCGGCGCTGCTGGGCTGCAGCGACGTGGTCATCGCCACACGCAGCAGCAACATCGGCATGGGCGGCCCGGCCATGATCGAGGGCGGCGGGCTGGGCTTGTACCGGCCCGAAGAAATCGGCCCGTCGGAAGTGCAGCACGCCAACGGCGTGATCGACATCCTGGTCGAGAACGAAGCCGAGGCGGTGGTGGCCGCAAAACACTACCTGTCGTTTTTCCAGGGCTGCACGATCGGCTGGGCGGCGCCCGACCCGCAGACCTTGCGCGACGTTGTGCCCGAGAACCGGGTGCGCGCCTACGACAGCCGGGCCGCGATGGCAGGGCTGGTGGACGTGGGCAGCCTGCTGCCGCTGCGCACCGGTTTTGGCGCCGGCATCCACACCGCGCTGGGCCGCATCGAGGGTCGGCCGGTGGGGCTGATGGCCAACAACCCCTTGCACCAGGGCGGCGCCATCGACGCCGATGCGGCCGACAAGGCGGCGCGTTTCATGCAGCTGTGTGATGCCCACGGCCTGCCCATCGTCAGCCTGGTCGACACCCCGGGGTTCATGGTCGGTCCGGCCACCGAGGCCACGGCCCAGGTGCGGCACGTCAGCCGCCTGTTCGTGCGCGCGGCGCATCTGCGGGTGCCGGTGTTCGCGGTGGTGCTGCGCAAGGGCTATGGCCTGGGGGCGATGGGCATGAGCGCCGGCGGCTTCCACGCGCCGGCCTTCACGGTGGCGTGGCCTTCGGCCGAGTTCGGCGCCATGGGGCTGGAAGGTGCGGTGCGGCTGGGCTACCGCAAGGAGCTGGAGGCGGTGCCCGAGGGACCACAGCGCGAGGCCCTGTTCCAGTCGTTGCTGGGGCAGATGGTGGCGCGGGGTGCGGCGACCGAGATGGCTGGCACGCTGGAGATCGATGCGGTGATCGACCCGGCCGAGACACGGATCTGGCTGGTCCGGGGGCTGGCCGGCTCAAGGGTGGCCGCACCGCCCGAACGAGGCGGCATCGACACCTGGTAATTGCGCGCCGCAGGCAGGCTGGCGCTCAGTGCAGGTCGCCGAACGAGGTGGAGCGCACGCCGGCGCTGGGGGATTGCGGTGCGGTCTGGTTGATGTTGATCCAGAACTCGCAGACGTGTTTCATCGCGCTGAGGAACTGCGCGAACTCCGTCGGTTTGGCGATGTAGGCGTTGGTGCCGGCCTCGTAGGCGCGCTGCAGGTCGCTGGGCTCGGTGGACGAGGTCAGCACCACCACCGGGATGTTGTGCAGCGTGTCCGAACCTTTGATTTCCTTGAGCACCCCGATGCCGTCCAGCAGGGGCATCTTCAGGTCCAGCAGCACCAGCACGGGGTTGCCGCCCGGACGGTCGGCATAGTCGTCGCGCCGGTAGAGGTAGTCCAGCGCCTGCATGCCGTCGGAGACGTGGGTCACGCGCCCGTCCAGTCCGTGGCGGGCCAGCGCCAGTTTGGTCAGTTCTGCGTCGTCCGGGTTGTCCTCGACCAGCAGGATGGCTTCAGCGTTCTTGTTCATGGTTCCAGGACCGAAGGTATGGAGTCGTGCGACGAGTCTGACGGGCTGCAGCCTTCAAAAGGCAGCGAGAAGTGGAACGTGCTGCCTTCGCCCTGTTGGCTCTCGGCCCAAATGCTACCACCGTGGCGCTCGAGAATGCGCCGGGTGAGGGCCAGTCCGATGCCGGTGCCCTCGAATTCCGAGGCCCGGTGCAGGCGCTGGAAGACGCCGAAGAGCTTCTGCGCGTACTTGGTGTCGAAACCGACGCCGTTGTCCTTGACGTAGAAGGTGTAGCCCACGGCGGGGTCGACGCTCCAGCCGACCTCGATGCGGGCGCGTTCGCGGGGACGGGTGTACTTGAAGGCATTGCCCAGCAGGTTGGCCCAGACCTCGCGCAGCAGCAGCGCGTCGCCCTGGACCACCGGCAGGTCGGGGGCGATCACCCAGTCGACCACGCGGCCTTCGGTGTCGTGCGCGATCTGGCTGACCACCGCCTCGACCAGCATGGTGAAGTCCACGGGCATCACATTGACCGCCGAGCGGCCCAGGCGCGAAAACGCCAGCAGGCCGTCGATGAGCTGGCTCATGTGGCGCGCCGAGTTGCCGATGGTGCCCAGGTAGCGCTGCGTGGTGTCGTCGCCCTTGTCGGCCAGGTGCTCCTCCAGCAGGCTCACGAAGCTGGAGATGTGGCGCAGCGGTGAGCGCAGGTCGTGCGAGACCGAGTAGGAGAAAGACTCCAGGTCCTTGTTGGCGGCCAGCAGCTGCTCGGTGCGCTCGACCACCCGGTTCTCCAGCTCGTCATTGATGTTGCGCATCAGGTCGTCCAGCCGCTTGGCGTCGGTCATGTCGCGGCTGATCTTGGAGAAGCCGCGCAGCTCGCCGCTGTCGTCCCGCAGCGCGATCAGGATCGAGTGGGCCCAGTAGCGCGAGCCGTCCTTGCGCGTCTGCCAGCTGTGCAGCTCGTGCTGGCCCCGGGATGCCGCCATGCGCAGCATCTGTGCGGCGATGCTCGATGCCTCGTCCGGGTTGTCCGGCTGCAGCAGCTTGGCGTAGTGCTGCCCGAGCATCTCGGAGGGCGAATAGCCTTCCATGCGCTGGGCACTGTCGGTCCAGTCGGTGATGCAGCCCTGGGCGTCCAGGAAGTAGATGCTGTAGTCACGCAGGTTGTCCGCCATGAGGCGGAAGCGCTGCTCGCTCTCCAGCAACTCCATCGACCGTTCACGGATCCGCATCTCCAACTCGTCGTTGAGCTGGTGCACGCGTTCCTCGACGCGCTTGCGTTCGGTGATGTCGATGATCTGGACGATGATGCCTTGCACCAGGCCTTCGTAGATGTCTGGCAGAAGGGTGGCCCGGATGTAGATGTCCTCTCCGCTCACGGTGTGGCGCCAGGATTCGTAGTGCTGGACCTGTCCGTCCAGGGCCGCCTGGTACCGGGGCTGAACCTCCTGCCAGACCACGGCCGGCAGGCACTCGCTGATGTGGAGTCCGAGGATGCGCGCCGGGTCCAGACCATAGATCCGGCGGTGTTCTTCGTTGGCGAACCGGAACCTGAGCATGGCGTCCAGGTAGGCGATCACGCCGGGCACGTGGTTGGTCACCGTCTGCAGGAAGCGCTGGTTTTCCTGCAGCGCCAGCTCGGCCTGCCTGCGCTGGGTGATGTCCACCACCGTGGTGTTGCTGCGCAGGAAGCGTCCCTGTTCGTCGCGCACGGCTGCTGACGACAGGAGCGCATGGAACACGGAGCCGTCCTTGCGGCGCATCTCGTACTCCACACCGGCCAGCACGCCTTCACGGATCAGCCGCTCCATGCGGTCTTCCAGCAGCGGCACTCGGGAGGGCAGGACCACATCGCGGTAGCTCAGCCGGCCGATGACCTCGTCGCGCTCGTAGCCCAGCCATTGCAGCTCGGTGTCGTTGATCGACTCGTACACACCGTCGGCGTTGAGGGAGTGGTAGCCGCAGGGGGCCTGGTTGTAGAGGGCCTGCGCCTGCTGCAGGGCGTCGGCCAGCTGGCGGTTGGTGCTCTGCACACGGTCTTCAGAGGCCTTGCGCTCGGTGATGTCGACCATCTGGAAGATCAGCCCCTGCACCTGGCCGTTCTCGATGTATGGCGTGTACCCGATGCTCGCGTAGAACTCGTGGCCGTCCGGGAAACGGCGCAAGCCTTCAAATTGCTGGGGTTCGCCGTGCAGCGCGGCTTCCAGGCGCGCGCCGGCCGTGGCAAAGTCCTCGGGCCTGGCGATGTCGCGCAGGTGCAGGCCGATCAGGCTGGCCGGCTCGGTGCCCAGCCAGCGGGCGTAGCTGGCGTTGGCGAAGCGGCAGATCAGGTCGCGGTCGTAGAAGGCGAGCTGCACCGGCACGGTGTTGGTGACAGTCTGCAGGAAATTGCGTTGGACGTGCAGGGCGTGTTCGGCCAGCTTGCGCGCCGAAATGTCCACCAGGGTGTTGTTGGTCCGGACAAAGCGCCCCTGTTCATCGACCACGGCCGTGCTGCTGAGCAGGGCCACGAAGGTCGTGCCGTCACGGCGGCGCAGGCCCAACTCGACCGATTCCAGCTTTTCGCCTTTGATCAGGCGCTGAAGTCGGTCCCTGATCATGGGCCGGTCTTCGGGCAGCACCTGGTCTCGGAAGGTCATCTTGCCGATGACTTCCTCCCGTGTGTATCCCAGCCAGTCCAGTTCGGTCTGGTTGATCAGGACGAAGATGCCGTCGGCGTCCACCGAGTGGTAGCCGCAGGGGGCCTTGTTGTAGAGCGTCTGGGCGTCGTGCAGCGTCTGCCGCAGCCGCTCGTTGACCGTCGCCAGCTGGCTGGTCCGTTCCTGGACCCGAGACTCCAGCTCGCTGTTGAGCCGCTGGATCTGGTGCTGCTGCTCGTGGGTCTCCGTGATGTCGCGCGACACCGCCAGCAGCATCACCGGCTGGCCGCTGCTGTCGGTGATCGGAGAGACCACGGTGTCCCACCACTTGGGTGTGCCCTTGAACGTGTTGCCGAAGGCCACAAAGCGCGCGCCGCCGGCAGTGCGCGCCTGGTCGAGTGCCGAGCGTGCGAGGTTCTGTCCTTCTTCGGGCCACCAGGTGGTCCAGTCGCTGCCGCGGACCTGCTCAAAATCATCGACCTCTACCAGCTTGCAGCCACGGGCGGTCATCTGGAGCACGTGGCCCTGCAGGTCCAGCACCTTGGTGCAGTCCGGGCTGCTGGCAATGATCTGGCGGTTGAGCTCGTCCTTGATGCGGGCTTCCGCCTCCAGCTTGCGCAGCTGGCTGATGTCCTGCACGAAACCCAGCTGTCCGGTGAGCCGGCCCTGTTCGTCAAACTGGGGGATGTTTCGCGCAATCACATGGGCGATGTCCTCGCTGCCTGGCCGGATGATGCGGAATTCAAGGCTCGTGCTCGTGCCTGTGGCCACGCCGCGTTCCCAGTATTCCTTCACAACCGCCACGTCGGCCGAATGAACGCAGCGCATCCAGCCGAAATTGAAGAAATCCTGCTCTTCCAGGCCGAAGATCTGCTGCAGCATCTGATCGACCTGTATCAGAGAACCATCGGGCTGGATGCGCAGCATGCCAATTGGGAACACGCTGTTGAGGGCCGCGAACAGAGAGCTGTAGGGGTCCGGCGATTCGCTGCGGAGACCATGGGCGGGGCCGGGCGATGCGGCGGGGCGCCGCAACTGCGCCAGCTCGGCGCGCAGGGCCTGCACCTCGGCTTCGAGCGCGCGCTCACGATCGGACACCTGCTCTTCGTCAGGTGTCTTTCTGGCTTTGTTCCCAGGAAACGGGTGGATCGCGCTCATCGCGGACCCACTTTACCGCAGGGGGCCGCAGCCCAGATGTGAAATCTGACCGTCAGAACCGGGGCAAATCCGGGTGGCTGATCTGGCCTGCGCGCACCAGCATCTTTCCGTATTCGGCACAACGTTGCAGCGTCGGAATCACTTTTCCGGGGTTTAGTAGCTCTTTGGTATCAAAGGCGCGTTTGACGGCGAACATCTGTGCGTTTTCCTCTGCGGAAAACTGAACGCACATGCTGTTGACTTTTTCCACACCCACGCCGTGTTCGCCTGTCACCGTGCCGCCCATGGCGACGCTGGTTTCCAGGATGTCGGCGCCGAACAGCTCGCAGCGGCGCAGCTGGTCCGGGTCGTTGGCATCGAACAGGATCAGCGGGTGCAGGTTGCCGTCGCCGGCATGGAACACGTTGGCGCAGCGCAGGCCGTACTTCTTCTCCATCTCGCCGATGGCGATCAGGATGTCGGCCAGGCGCTTGCGCGGGATGGTCGAGTCCATGCACATGTAGTCGGGGCTGATGCGGCCGCTGGCCGGAAAGGCGTTCTTGCGGCCGCTCCAGAAGCGCAGGCGCTCGGCCTCGTCGCGGCTCACGGCGATGGCGGTGGCACCGCAGCCGCGCAGCACCGCGCTCATGCGGCCGATTTCCTCTTCCACCTCTTCGGGTGTGCCGTCGCTCTCGCACAGCAGGATCGCCTCGGCGTTCAGGTCGTAGCCGGCCTTGACAAAGTCTTCCACCGCGGCGGTCATGGGCTTGTCCATCATCTCCAGCCCGGCCGGGATGATGCCGGCCGCGATGACCGAGGCCACTGCGTCGCCCGCCTTCTGGATGTCGTCGAAGCTGGCCATGATGCAGCGCGCCAGCTGGGGCTTGGGCACCAGCTTGACCACCACCTCGGTCACGACCGCCAGCATGCCCTCGCTGCCGATCACCAGCGACAGCAGGTCCAGGCCCGGCGTGTCCAGCGCGGTGCCTCCGAAGGTGACCGGTTCACCCTCGACCGTGAAGCCGCGCACCTGCAGCACGTTGTGCACCGTCAGGCCGTACTTCAGACAGTGCACGCCGCCCGAGTTCTCGGCCACGTTGCCGCCGATGGTGCAGGCGATCTGGCTGCTCGGGTCGGGCGCGTAGTACAGGCCGTGCGCCGCGGCCGCTTCGCTGATGGCGAGGTTGCGCACGCCGGCCTGAACCACCGCGGTGCGCGATCGGGCGTCGAGCGACACGATCTTGTTGAACTTGGCCAGCGACAGCGTCACGCCCATGGCGTGCGGCATGGCGCCGCCGGAGAGGCCGGTGCCGGCGCCGCGCGCCACCACCGGCGCATTCAGTGCGTGGCAGGCCTTGAGCACGGCCGCCACCTGGGCTTCGGTCTCGGGCAGGGCCACCACCAGCGGCCGCTGGCGGTAGGCGGTGAGGCCGTCGCACTCGTAGGGCACGGTGTCCTCGGCGTGCCAGAGCAGGGCGTGGGCCGGCAGCACGGCCTGCAGGGCGCGCACCACCTCAGCCTGGCGGGCGGCGCGTTCGGCGCGGGTGACTTCGGCGGGGGAGGTGGGGGCGTTCATGCGCGGCAGTGTACGGCTGGCCGTCCGCTTGTGCATTGAAGAAACTTGCAGCCCGATGTGAGAGGACTTGAGTGGTTTTGACCCGCGTCAAATGCCGGGGTCTTGAAAAGCGCAGGATGGGAATCTATCTGTCTGGCACGGGAGCGGCGATGACCGGTCCCCCGAATGCACCACCACCTTCAGGAGTGAACGCCATGAACCATCTGATCGCACGCACCGGCCTGTTCGACGACTTCTTCAAGGACGTCGCCCCCGGTTTTTATGTCCGTCCGCTGCACGGAGACTCGTTGCCCTCGCCCTCGCAGATCAAGATCGACGTGAAGGAGACGCCGTCGGCCTACACCGTGGTCGCCGAGGTGCCTGGCGTGGCCAAGGAAGACATCCACGTGACCGTCGAAGGCAGCGTGGTGACGCTGCGCGCCGAGATCAAGCAGCAGGACAGCCAGACCCAGGACGAGAAGGTGCTGCGCACCGAGCGCTACTATGGTGCCGTGGCCCGCAGTTTCCAGCTGGCCACCGACATCGACAACGAGAAGTCGAAGGCGAAGTACGAAAACGGCGTGCTGACGCTCACGCTGCCGAAGAAGCTGGCGCTCGCGGGCCAGCGACTGAACGTCGAATGATCAGCTGAGGGAGTTGCGCAGCCACTCGGCGAAGGCGGCGCACTCCCAGCGGTCCATGGTGCCGGTCCGCCAGCACAGGTAGTGCGCGTGCGGGCTGGGCACATGGCGCGGGTAGAGCGGCACCAGCGTGCCGTTCTCCAGCCAGGGCGCGGCCAGCTTCATGCGCACCAGGGCCACACCCATGCCGGCTGCAGCGGCGTCGCACATCAGGCCGATGTCGTTGAATTGCGAGCCGTCCACCGGCTCGGGCCAGTCCAGATCGTGCGCCGCGAACCAGGTGCGCCAGGGCTCCAGCGGGCTGCGCAGCAGCGGTTCGCCCTCCAGATCCTGCGGCGTCTCGAACGGGCCGTGCTCGCGCACGAAGGTCGGCGAGGCCAGCGGCGTGACCTCGTCCTTCATCAGGCAGACGTGCTCCACGTCGGCGTAGCGACCGGTGCCGAAGCGGATCATCAGGTCCGCGTCCTCGGCCACCACGTCCAGCAGCGGGATGCTGACCTGCAGCGTCAGGTCGATCTCGGGGTAAGCGTCGGAGAACTGCTTGAGGCGCGGCAGCAGGATGGAGCGCGCAAAGGTCGGCGTGACCGCCAGCCGCAGCTTGCGCCGGCCCGGCGAGGCCGCGCTGCTGGGAAACTTCTGCAGCGAGGCCAGGCCCTCGCGCACCTGCGCCAGGTACTCGCTGCCCTCGGTGGTCAGTGAAAAATCGGCCCGCCCGAACAGCTTGGTGCCCAGGATCTGTTCGAGCTGCTTGATGCGGTGGCTCACTGCGCTGGGTGTCACGCACAGCTCTTCCGCTGTCTGCGTCACGCTGCGCAGGCGCGCCAGCGCTTCGAACGTCAGCAGACACTGGATGGGCGGAATCCTGATCGCCATCTGGACTATTTGAAGACAACGGTCTTGTGGCCGTTGAGCAGCACGCGGTGCTCGCTGTGCCACTTCACCGCGCGCGCCAGCACTTGGCTCTCGGTGTCGCGGCCCAGGGCGGTGAGGTCTTCCACCGTGTCGGTGTGGTCCACGCGGGCCACGTCCTGCTCGATGATCGGGCCCTCGTCGAGGTCTGCCGTCACGTAGTGGGCGGTGGCACCGATCAGCTTCACGCCGCGGTCGTGCGCCTGGTAGTAGGGCTTCGCGCCCTTGAAGCTGGGCAGGAAGCTGTGGTGGATGTTGATCGCCTGGCCCGAGAGCTCGCGGCACAGGTTGTCCGACAGGATCTGCATGTAGCGCGCCAGCACCACCAGCTCCGCGCCTTCGCTGCGGATCACCTCCAGCTGCTTCGCCTCGGCCTGCGCCTTGGTGGAGACCGTCAGCGGAATGTGGTGGAACGGCACGTTGTAGCTGGCCGCCAGCTGGTAGAAGTCGCGGTGGTTGCTGACGATGGCCCGGATGTCCAGCCGCAACAGGCCACTCTTCCAGCGGAACAGCAGGTCGTTCAGGCAGTGGCCTTCCTTGCTCACGAAGATGACAGTCTTCATCGGCTCGGCCAGGGGGTGCAGTCCCCATTGCATGCCGAACGGTTCGGCAAACAAGCTCAGGTGGGTGCGCAAGTCGTCCTGGGTCAGTTGGCCGCAAGTGAACTGGACCCGCATGAAGAACAGGCCGGTGCCGTGGTCGTTGTACTGGGCGGCTTCTTCGATGTTGCCGCCACGCTCCAGCAGGAAACCGGAGACGGCGTGCACGATGCCGGGACGGTCCTGGCAGGAGAGGGTGAGAACGTAGGTGTGGATCATGGTCGGGCGGATTGTCGCAGGGTGGCTGGGGGTGGGTCCGGGTGGTCCGAGGTCAGTGGACCTCACGATTCGATGTTTCCGGTGCCAGAATCCGTCCACTTCATTGTCTGCGCACGCTGCGCCCGCCCAGGAGACCGACCATGGCCTACAACGACTTCCGCATGGACAACCAGTGGTTGCCCTTCACGCCCAACCGTGCTTTCCAGAAAGACCCGCGCGTCTTCGTCGGCGCCGACGGCATGTACTTCACCACGCACGACGGCCGCCAGATCATCGACGGCATTTCCAGCCTGTGGTGCGTGGGCGCGGGCCACAACCGCAAGGCCATCAACGAGGCCATCAAGGCCCAGCTGGACACGCTGGACTACTCGACCGCCTTCAGCGTCAGCAACGACAAGGCCTTCCGCGCCGCCGAGATGATCGCTGCCATGGCGCCCGGCGACCTGAACAAGGTGCTGTTCTGCAACTCCGGCTCGGAAGCGGCCGACACCTCGCTGAAGGTCGCGCTGGCCTACCACCGCGCGCGCGGTGAGGGCCACCGCAACATCTTCATCGGCCGCGAGCGCGGCTACCACGGCGTCAACTTCGGCGGCATGAGCGTGGGCGGCATTCCGGCCAACCGCAAGGTCTACGGCGCCGCGCTGCTGCCGCGCGTGGACCACCTGCGCTTCATCCACGACCCGGTGAACCACGCCTACATCCACAACCAGGAACCGGTGTGGAACGAGGACATCCTGCTGGAGCTGGAAAACCGCATCCTGCCGCTGCACGACCCGAGCAACGTGGCGGCGGTCATTGTCGAGCCGGTCGCCGGCAGCGCGGGCTGGTACATCCCGCCGCAGGGTTACCTGAAACGGCTCAGAGAGATCTGCGACAAGCACGGCATCCTGCTGATCTTCGACGAGGTCATCACCGGCTTCGGCCGTCTGGGCACGCCGTTCGCGTCGGACTACTACGGCGTGCAGCCCGACATGCTGAACTTCGCCAAGGCGGTGACCAACGGCGTCATCCCCATGGGCGGCGTGGTCTGCAGCGACCGCATCTACAACGCCATGATGGGCGCCCACGGCAGCGCGCCGGAGCACGCCATCGAGTTCTTCCACGGCTACACCTACAGCGGCCACCCGGTGGCCTGCGCGGCGGCGATCGCCACGCTGGAGCTGTTCCAGCAGGAAAACCTGTTCGCCCGCGCCGGCGAGATGGGCCCTGTGCTGGGCGACGCCGCCCACAGCGCGATCAAGGGCCTGCCCAACGTCATCAGCATCCGCAGCCTGGGCCTGGCGGTCGGCATCGAACTGGCGTCCATCCCCGGCCTGCCGGGCAAGCGCGCCTACGACATCTTCCTGGACTGCTACCACCGCGGTGTGCTGGTGCGCAACGCGGGCGAGAACCTGGTGTTCGCGCCGCCCTACATCGTGGAGCGCGAGCAGATTGATACCATGGTCAACGTGCTGGCCGACGCGATCAAGCGCCACGCCTGACACCCGTCCACCCTTTCCGCCGCAAGGAGGCTCCGCATGGCCATCATGGATTTCCTGAACCGCCAGTTCATCGACGTCATCGAGTGGACCGACGACTCGCGCGACACGCTGTCGTACCGCTTCCCGGACGACGACAAGCAGATCAAGAACGAGGCCCAGCTGATCGTGCGCGAGAGCCAGGTGGCGCAGTTCGTCTACGTCGGCCAGTTCGCCGACACGCTGGGGCCGGGCCGCCACACGCTCAAGACCGAGAACATCCCTATCCTCTCGGACCTGCTGGGCTGGAAGTACAAGTTCCAGACCCCGTTCAAGGCGGACGTCTACTACGTCGTCACGCGCGTCTTCACCGGCAACAAGTGGGGCACGTCCAACCCGGTGATGATGCGCGACGCCGATTTCGGCGTGGTGCGCATGCGCGCCTTCGGCACCTACGACTTCAAGATCGTCGACCCGGTGAAGTTCCTCAAGGAAGTCGCGGGCACCGACCACCACTTCCGGCTGGACGAGTTCAACGACGTGATGCGCTCACGCCTGGTCAGCGTGTTCAGCGAGACCCTGGCCAAGGCCAAGGTGCCGGCGCTGGACGTGGCCACCCGCTACGGCGAGCTGGGCGAGGCGCTGCTGGAGCCGATCAACGTCGCCACGCGCGAGAAGTACGGCATCGAGATGACCGCCTTCGTGGTGGAAAACGTGTCGGTGCCGCCCGAGCTGGAGCAGGCGATCGACAAGCGCGGCTCCATGACCGCCATCGGCAACCTCAACGACTACATCAAATACAACATGGGCAACGCCCTGGCCGAAGGCAAGGCGGGCACCGCCGGCATCGGCGCCGAGCTGGCGGCCGGCCTGGCCATGGGCCAGTCGATGATGCAGGGCATGGCCGGCGGGACCGCCCAGGCGCCTTCGCAGCCGGGTCTGGTGCCCCAGGCCCCCGCGGCGGCCGCGGCCCCGCCGTCGGCACCCATCGCGCTGATGACCCCCGAACAGGTGGCCGAGGCCCTGGGCGTGAGTCCGGCCGACGTGCTGCAGGAGCTGGAGGCGGGCAACCTCAAGGGCCGCAAGATCGGCAGCCAGTGGCGCGTGCCGCAGGCGGCGCTCGATGATTTTCTCAAGGGTTGACGCCACAGGCCCATGCAGCTGAGCGAAGTCACCGCACGCCAGAAGCTGGCCTGTCCGGCCTGCGGCGGCGAGGCGCAGTGGAACCCGGCGAAGAAGGCGCTGGTCTGCGCCTACTGCGGCACCGAGTCGCCCTACGAGGTCCAGACCGACGGCGAGATCGTCGAGCACGACCTGGTCGCTGCGCTGCAGTCGATTCCGCAGAGTGCGCGTGGCTGGCAGGACCAGCGCCGGCCCGTGCGCTGCCAGCACTGCCAGGCGATCAGCACCTTCACCAACGCCCAGCAGGGCAAGGCCTGCGATTTCTGCGGCTCGACGGCGCTGGTGGCGTTTGAGGAGACTGGCGACATCATCCGGCCCGAGAGCCTGCTGCCCTTCGACGTCAGCGAGCCCGCCGCGCGCGACAAGCTGCGCAGCTGGTACAAGTCGCGCTTCTGGGCGCCCAACAACCTTGGCGGCAAGGCGCTCACCGACACCGTCAAGGGCGTCTACCTGCCGTACTGGACCTTCGACGCCGAGGTCAGCGCGCGCTACACGGCCGAGGGCGGCGAGTACTACCAGAACCAGAAGGGCGAGCGACAGGTCCGCTGGTTCCCCGTCAGCGGCCAGGTGCGGCACTTCTTCGACGACACCCTGGTCTGCGGCTCGCGCGGGGTGCACCCGCGGCTGGTGGAGGCGGTCGAACCGTTCCCCACCGCCTCCGAGCGCCTCAAACCCTACGACCCGGGCTACCTCAGCGGCTGGACGGTGGAGCGCTACCAGCTCGACCTCGTGGCCGCCGCCCAGCGCGGGCGCGAGCGCATGGTCGAGGCGATCCGGCGGATGTGCGCCCAGGACATCCGCGCCGACACCCACCGCAACCTGCAGGTCGCACCGAGCTTCGACCGCCAGACCTTCAAACACGTGCTGCTGCCGGTCTGGCTGGTGGGTTACCGCTACGGCGCGAAGGACTACCAGGTGGTGGTGAACGGCGCCACCGGGCAGGTGGCGGGCGAGTACCCCAAGAGCTGGGTCAAGATCGCGCTGGCGGTGATCGCCGGGCTGATCCTGCTCTACATCCTCATGTCTCTCGAAGGGCGCTGAGCGCCGGGCCTCGGGCCGGCTCAGCGGCCCATCTGCTGCCGCATCTCGGCGCAATGGTCCTTGGGGGGACGCCGTGGCGTGACCCACTGGCGGTCGGCCACCGCCGGATCAGCGGCTCCGGCCACGTCGCCGGTCAGCGCCATCACCACGCGGTGCGGCTGCCCGGCGGGCAGATGGCGCGGCACCCCCAGGTCGCGCTGCACGTGGCCGTTGCCCGCGATCAGCAGCACCGTGCGACCAGGCTGGAGCGCGCCCACGGCGGTCTGGGCCATGGCCCGGTCGCGGGCGATCTGGATGCGCGTCATCGGTGCGATCTGGGTGTCGGGCAGCAGCTGACAGTGGCCGTCGCGGATCGCCTCGCGCTGCCGCTGCAGGGCCGGCGCAGGCAGCGTGCCGTCCAGGGTGGAATCGGCCATGGCCGTGCGCATCCCGGCGCGGGGCAGGTTGCCGCCCAGCACCGGCGCCCCGGCGCGCACCGCCGACAGGACGGTCGGGCCGTACACGGCCCAGGGCCAGGCGCCTGTGTTGCGTTCGGCGGTCCAGTCCAGCGCCTCCCGCACCTGGGCTTCGGTTGCGTCGGGCGGCAAATGGCGGGTGTCCCGGCCCTGCTCGACCATCTCCAGCACCAGCGCCCCCAGTTCGCCGCGGGCGGCCAGCTGATGCAAGGTGTCGCGCTGCAGGGCCTGGTGTTCGGGTGCGTCGTGCTGCTCCCCGACCAGCAACAGCGGCGTGGGCAGCAGGCCCTGGAGATCCGCCGTGGCCAGGGGCATGGCACTGCAGGCACCAATCGCCAACGCCATCAGGGCGACGGTGAATCGGCGGACGATGACAGCGGGGCGACAGATCATGACCCGATACTACGCGTCCTGCTGTTGTTGCGTCGGCGCCTTACCGGTGCCCTGTCCGTGTCGCCCGTTACCGATCCTGAGGCCCCGACCACCCGGGGCACCCCCTTCATCCTTCGTGTCTTGCTGACCCTGGTGCTGGCCTTCGGGGCGGCGCGCCTGTGCGCCTGGCTGAACACGCCCATTCCCTGGATGCTGGGACCGCTGCTGGCGACGGCGCTGGTGTCGGTGTTCGGTGCGCCCACGGCGAGCTGGATCCCGTTGCGCAATGGCGGCCAGTGGGTGATCGGCGCCGCTCTGGGCCTGTACTTCACGCCCGCGGTCGGGGTGCTGGTGGTCGGGCTCTGGTGGGCGATCGCCCTGGGCATCGTCTGGGCGCTGGCACTGGGCCTGGGGTTCGGGGTCTGGCTGCGGCGTGTCCATGCACAGCAGCTGGGGCATCTGAGCCCGGCACAGCTGCGCAGCACCACCTATTTCGCCGGCGCCATCGGTGGTGCCTCCGAGATGACCCTGATCGCGGAGCGCCACGGCGCGAGCACCGATCTTGTGGCGGCGGCCCACAGCCTGCGCGTGCTGCTCGTCACCGTGACCATCCCGTTCGCCATGCAGGCCTGGGGCGTGTCCGGTCTGGAGCCGGCGCCCCCCGGTGCGCGCGCCGTGGACATCGTGGGACTCGCCCTGCTGGGCGGCCTGACCCTGGCGGGCATTCTGGTGATGCGCCGGCTGGGCCGCGCCAACCCCTGGTTCATGGGGGCCCTGGTGGCCACCATGGTGCTGACGCTCGGCGGCGTGACGCTGTCGGCAATCCCGCCTGCGCTCAGCGCCGCGGCGCAACTGGTGATCGGCGTGAGCCTGGGGGTGCGGTTCACGCCCGCGTTTGTACACACCGCGCCGCGCTGGCTGGGCTCGGTGGCGCTGGCCAGCCTGTTCATGATGGCGGTCTGCGCCGGCTTCGCCTGGCTGCTGTCCCTGATGACCGGACTGCACCCGGCCACCATGGTGCTCGGCACCTCGCCGGGTGGCATCGCCGAGATGTCCATCACCGCCAAGGTGCTGCAGCTGGGCGTGCCCATGGTGACGGCGTTCCAGGTCTGCCGCCTGGTGGCGGTTCTGATCCTGGCCGAGCCGGTCTACCGCTGGTGGGTGCGCCGGCTCAGTGCCGGAAGCGACCCTCGCGGGTGACGATCGCCAGGTCGACCAACGACATGCCGGTGTGGGCCCCGTCGCGGTAGCTGATTTTCATTCCCTCGATGGACAGCTCGGTGTTGCGCAGGCCGGCCAGGAACGAGTCGCGGCTCGGGTTGGGCCCGGCACGCCGCAGGGCTTCGATCAGCGCCCGCGCGGTGAGGTAGCCCTCCAGGCTGCCGTACGAAAAGGGCTGTCCCGGCTGGCCACTGGAAAAGGTGTCCTGGTAGGCGCGCGTCAGCGCCGTCTTGCGTTCCCACGGGCTGGGCATGACTTGCGCAAAGATCATGCCGTGCGCCAGCTCCCCCAGATGGCTCGCGAGCTGCGAAGAGCCCGAGTTGACGCCGTAGAAGGCGGCCTTCACGCCCGCCTGCCGCGCCTGACGGATCAGCTTCTCGTACATGCCGGCCCCGCCATGGTTGAACACCATCTGCGCCTTGCTGTCCGCCAGCTGCCGGACCATGGCCGCGATGTCCGCGTCGCCGATGTCCGATTTGAACGGCAGGTCGGTCACCGCCTCGATGCCCGTTTCCCTGGCCAGTCGCTGGACGTTGGCCAGGTGCAGCTGACCCGTTTCCGAGTCCGAGCGCACGAAGGCCACGCGGCCCATGCCCAGGCTCCGGGCGTGCAGCATCAGGGCCCGAAACTCGTCCTTGTGTTCGGCCCGCACCGGGAATACCAGGGGCTGGTGTGGCGTGCGCAGGGTGGGCGATCCCGCCATCGGGCCGAAAAACGGCACCTTGAGGTCGACTGCGGCCTTCATGACGGCGGTGGACGGCCCCCCCTCGATCGATCCGAACAGCAGGAACACCTTGTCCTGGGTCACCAGCTGCCGGGCATTGGCCTCGGCCAGCGCCGACTTGTTGTCGTCGTCCATCACCTTGAGGACCAGCTTGCGACCTGCGACGCCGCCGTTGCGGTTGGTCTGCTCTATGGCCGCCTGGACGCCGGCCAGCACGGCGGTGCCATATTCGTTCTTGCCGCCCTGGAGGGTCAGCGTCTGTCCGATCAGGATCTGCTCGGGGGTCACGCCGTCGGCGGCCGCCTGGGTGAGGCTTGGGGAAAGACCCAGAAGGACCAGGGGCAGCAGGGCGGCGGCCAGGGGCGGACATTTCATTGGATACTCCTCTGTGTATTTCGCCAGTGTATGAATATGCCCCGCCAGCGGACAACAAAAAAGCCGGCGCAGGGCGCCGGCTTTGTGTCGAAAGTCAACGGTTTCGCAGATTTTCAGTGCATGACCACCGGCATCTGGGCCAGCGAGGCATAGCCTTCAAGCGTGTCTTCCACTTCTTCCTGAGAGGGCGTGTTCTGTTGCCAGGCCTGGATCTGCTCCTGGAACATCTCGGCCCAGGAGCCGTCGAGGTAGACCTCCTTGCCCGAGCGCTTGTCGACGATTTCGAAACCGTGGCGGGGAATCTGCGGGCCCAGGAGGCGCTGCGCTTCGCCGTCTTCCGGCGCGTTGGCCAGGATGTGGACCACCGCAAAGGCATCAGAGTCGTAGAGCATGTGCATGGCTGTATTTCCTTCCACAGGGCGAAACGGGGCACCTGTTGTCACTTATATCGGCAATTCGCTGCCGGGCTTCAGGCCTGTTGCAGATTTAGATGGTCCTGTGCGCCGAAGTTTCAAGATGCGTGTGTTTTTCGGCACAGTTCCAACGATCAGGGGGGATCGTTTCTCTGTGGCAGCGCGGGCAGGTCCTGCAGGACCATGTCCAGGTAGTCGCCGTTGTGCTCGGTGATGCGGATGCGGCCGGGCAGGTGGGCGTAGGCCGGCATCAGCCAGACCTCCACCTTGCGGTCGTATTCCTTGCGCGGCGAGCGGGTGAGCCGCACCGTCTGCACCTCGCCGGCGGGCAGGGTTTCGCTGGCGACCGGCCCGACCTGGAACAGCCAGACCTCGGCGGTGTCCACGCCGCTGACGGGCAGCCGCAGCACCTTGCCCTCGGTGTAGGCCTCCGGCCGTGCATTGAACAGCGCCGACAGCTGGAAGTTCACCGACAGGCGGTCCTGCGCGCCGGGCAGCAGCTTGGCGTCCGGCGCGTTGTTGCTGAAGCGCAGCCGCTGGCCCTCGCGGTCGAAGTGTGCGGCGCGTTCGCTGCTGCGGCGCTGGTCGGTGAACCGGTCGGGCGCCAGACCCTTGGCTCCGAGCTGGCCCTTGCTGCCCTGCGAGAGCACAGTGAACACCAGCACGCGCACGGTCAGCCTGGCTTCGTACGTATTGCCGTCGTTGGACCATTCCAGCTGCGCAGAGCCGTTGTAGGTCTTGCCTTTGGAGATGGATGTGGCGGAGAAGCGCAGATCTGCGCCCGGCGGCGGCAGGGCCGGCGGCAGGCCGGCGTCGGCCAGTCCCGCGCCCTGGCCCTGGACCGTGCTGGCAGCGACCTCGGTGGCTGCAGGCAGGTCCGACACCGGGGCGGGCGGATTGACAGGCGTGGCCTCGACCGCCGGCGGAGCGGGCGGCTCCGGAGGCGGCGCAACGGCCACTTCGACCGGCGGGGGCTCGGCCGGAGGTTCGGCGGGGGGCTCCACCACGACCGCTTCCACCGGCGGGGGCGGCGGGGGTTCGACCACCTTGGGC